>Ga0194119_10000071_pt1 | contig 181887 bp, 196 predicted proteins | sample TA2MahC100mmetaG_FD_148620 | JGI IMG/M metagenome (GOLD analysis project Ga0194119, IMG submission 148620) | Freshwater microbial communities from Lake Tanganyika, Tanzania - TA2015018 Mahale Deep Cast 100m | ecosystem: Environmental > Aquatic > Freshwater > Lake | place: Tanzania: Lake...
TTTTATGGATGCCAATTTAGGTCAATTCAGAATTTACAAATCATTAAGAACTACATCTGAAATTTTAGATGAATATAATAATACAAAATCAAGATACGGTCTCTAATTCAACCATAAAATTAGAGTGAGTAATGAAAATATTATTTTCATCTGTAAGTGTTATAAATTTTAATATAAATGAATTAAACTTACTTTATAATTCTGCGAAAAAATTTTTTTTACAAAACCATACTTTAGATTTTGTTTTATTTTCTGACATTGATATTAATATAGGTGGTGTCAGGACTATTAAAATAGATACTCCACATATACAATCTACAAATTTTTATCAGTTTTTAAAAGTTTTAACTTTAAATGAAATTGATATAAATGTATATGATTATATTTTTGTTAATGATAACGATCAAATGTATGTAAACTATGTTGAGGAATCTGATATTTTAACAAATGAATTATGTATACTATCTCATTTTTATCCCTCAGTAAAAACAAAAGATCAAATAATTTTATGGTCTGATATTGTTGAGATAAATGATCCGAACAAACAACATACTATGGGTAATTTTTTTGGTGGACCTAAATTTCTTATGCAACAATTTTTAAACTTTTGTAATAATTTTTGGGAAACTCATAAAGATTATAGTTTCAATGGGACTGGAATTTTTTCAGTATATCCTGAAGAAGTTTTATTAATAAAATTTTTAATAGATAATAATATTCAAGAAAAAAGGTTAATATCACAATTACATTTTGAAAATAAAGGATTTATGACTAATATAAACGCCTACGGGAATCTAATTGAAAACATAAAAAACTTTAAGTTAATCCACAATACAAAACACGATTTAGATTTTTCACAAAAAATATTTGATTTAGTAAACTAATTTTTTTTATTCAAATAATTTTTGTTATTATTGTAATATAAGACAAACTGTAATTAAGTTTACAAGCTAATAGGTCACATTAAAATTATAACATGAAAGAGATTATTTCTCAAGAAGTTATCGAAAACTTCTTAAATGGTGCCGATGCAGAAGAGTTCATTGTTGGTGTTGAATATGATTATCCAACAAATAAAATTTACAAAATTATACAAGATCCTGTTCAAGGAAAAATTATTAAACAAGATTCATTTATTCCGTTTCTTTGGGTTAGTGATTTAAGTGGTTTGAATTTTTATAAAAATTCGAAATCATTACAAAAGAAAAAAATGAATGAACATGGTATTATAATTGAAAAATTAGAAACCAAAGGTAATGAACGTTTAGAAAATGGTTTAAAGTTTTTAGTAAAAAGTATTAAGAGTTATACAAACCTTACAAGTTTTTTTAGGGAAGGTGGTTTAGATCCGTGGGATGATAAATATAGACAATACTTTCAGGTTTTATCACCCGTAGAACAATATTTGATAGATAAAAAGAAAAGACTTTTCAAAGGTATAGATGACTATTCTGATGTTTATAGATTTGTATTTGATATTGAAACGACAGGTTTAGAACCTGAAACCAATAAAATAATTTTAATTGGTGTAAAAGATAATCGAGGTTTACAAAAAACAATTTCTGCTTTTGGTGAAGATGGTGAAAAAAAATGTATAGAGGAATTTTTTGAAATAATTAAAGAACAAAAACCTACAATTATAAGTGGATATAATTCAGCATTTTTTGATTGGCCATTTATTTTGAAAAGAGCAGAAATACTTGGTGTTAATGTCCAATTATTGACAAGTATTTTTACAAGTAAAGGAATTATCGAAAAAGAGGGAGTTTTAAAACTAGCAAACGAAATTGAACCTTATACACAACATGTTATATGGGGTTTTAATATCATAGATATTGCTCACGCTGTTCGTAGAGCACAGGCAATTAATTCAGAAATTAAATCTTGGGGATTAAAATACATAACAAAATATTTGGAAAAAGAAAAACCAAATCGTGTTTACGTTGATGGTGCATGGATTTCAAAAATTTATCTTGATAATGAAAGTTATTATATTAATCCAAAAACTGGAAATTATAAAAAAATTGGTGAACCGGGAACTGAGGGTTTACTTGAAAAATTTCCTGGCAAATACGAAATATGGCCTGGCAGAAAAATTGTAGAACAATATTTGGATGATGATTTGTACGAAACTATGATTGTTGACGATTCGTTTTCACAATCTACATTTTTACTTTCTAAATTAGTTCCGACAACATATGAAAGAATTGCAACAATGGGAACCGCAACATTATGGAAGATAATCATGTTAGCTTGGTCATATGAAAATAATCTAGCGATACCATGTAAAGATGAAAAACGCGCAATTACAGGAGGTTTATCAAGATTATTAAATGTTGGTTACTCAAAAAATATTGTCAAATTTGACTATGCATCTCTTTATCCGTCAATTCAACTTGTTTATGATGTGTTTCCTGAATGTGACGTAATGAGTGTACAAAAGTCGATGTTGAAATATTTCCGTGACATTCGTATCAAATATAAAAGACTTGCTGGCGAACTTACAAAGACAAATCCTGTTGAAGCGGAAATGTATGATCGTAAGCAATTACCAATTAAAATTTTTATTAATGGATATTTCGGTTCACTATCCGCGCCACAAGTATTTCCTTGGGGTGATATGAATATGGGTGAAACAATTACATGCACAGGTCGTCAATGTCTTCGTATGATGATTATGTTCTTTATGAAGAAAGGATATAAACCTCTTGTAATGGATACAGATGGTGTCAACTTTGAAATGCCTCTAAATGTTGAAAATACTATTTATGTTGGTAAGGGAAATAATGAATTAGTGGAAAAAGATAAAGAATATTGGGGTGTTGAAGCGGACACTGCCGAGTTCAACGACATATTCATGAGAAATGAAATGGGGTTGGATATTGACTACTTTTCTTCAGCGAGTATTAACGTTTCTCGTAAGAACTACATCATTAAGTTGTTAAAAAAAGGTAAAGAAAAAATCAAATTAACAGGTAATACTATTAAATCAAAAAAGTTACAACAATACGTTGTTGAATTTTTAGATGAAGGTTTAAAACATTTATTGAATGGTGATGGAGTTGCATTTATAGAATTATATTATGAATATGTTAATAAAATATTTAGTAAAGAAATTCCATTATCCAAAATTGCAAACAGGGCTCGTGTTAAACAATCAATCGAAGATTATAAAAAACATATAAAAAAAACAACTAAAGCGGGATCATTAATGTCAAGACAGGCACATATGGAACTTGTAATATTAAATGATTATCCGGCTGGTTTAGGTGAAACAATTTATTATATTAATAATGGAACAAAAAAGTCATCAGGAGATGTTCAAAAAATTTCTAAACCAACAAAAAAACAACAAGAAGAATACTTACAAAAATATAATAAACAAATACCAAATGATTTCATTGAAATAAATTGTTACATGATAATGGAAAAGGAAATTCAAAATAATCCCGATATGACAGGTGATTATAATGTTCCTCGTTACATGAATATTTTTAATAAAAGAATTGAGTCATTGCTTTGTGTTTTTAAACCAGAAATTAGAGACGAAATATTAATTGAGGATCCAAAAGATAGACAATATTTTACTAAACTACAATGTGAATTAGTAAATGGTTTTCCACTAAAAGAAGGTGGTCAAGATAAATTTGAAGAGGTGATGACACTTTCAGACTCTGAAGTTTTATTTTGGAATAGGGTAAAAAAAGATCCATTCTTTATGTATGTTGATAATAGTTTAGATTTAGTTGATAAATATTGGGTAGATCACAATAGAAAAGTTGTATCATTACAAGCAAATAGTACAATAAGTAATGAAGATGAAATTATTGAAAGTAATGGAAACGATTTTGCTTATCATGCGGTAGAAATTTAAATTATTTTATAAGTGACATTTACTCTTGTAATTTAATATCAAATTACATTAAATGGTGATTGCATTGGTCTATATTTCAATGACTTGTTTAGATTTTCTGCTTCGTTACCTTTTCTTTCAAGTATTTTTTCAGGACGAAGTCTCTCAAGTCTTTGCATTAATTCTTCGATAAGTTTTGATCTTTCATCTTTTGCTTCAGTAAGTAAAGTTGAATAATCAAGTTTAATTGTGCTATCGGGAACCTGTAGATCACCTGAAAATTTACCCCATATTCTGGCCAATCCTTCTTTTGCAAATGTTATAAGATATTTTCTAACCCAGTTTTGTGCTGGTCTATTTAAAATGTCCCATGTCAACATTTCTGTTTCAACGTCTGATGGAAGTTTGACAACATCAGCATTTTGTTCTAAACACGTATCTCTATCGAATGTATCATAATACCAATACCAAACTTTGAAATTGTTATTTGTTATTGAAGCAAAGTCAAATCTCCCTCCTGGAACGTTGTATAAATGAACATTTTTTGTTCCATTTGGACCCGCCGTAATCCTGTAAGTTAATTCACCACCAATTAATCTGTTTTTAAGATTTCTATCTTGCATTCTTAACAATAAATCAAATGCCGGTAAAAGAAAATATGATCCTGAAGAACCAACTTGTGCAAATCCACCAACACCACCAAATCCAACGCCACCAAGACCACCAAAACCACCTAAGAACGGATCAACTATTGAGTCTGTTAATTCTGATCTCGTAAACCATAATAATTCATTAATTTCTCTGCCAGCAGGTATTGTGTAGTTTTGGACTCCTCTTGTTAATTCAAAATAATCTTTTTTAAGTTCCCAAGGTCCGTTTGATTGCAAACCAACAATTTTAGAATATGAATAGGAATATTGAGTTTCATACTCTAAACTTCTTGTTGTAAAAGCTCTTGAAAGAGACTGAGCATCAACATCCAAACCAACTAAAGCGGACCACTGAGATTCGATTAACCAATCATTTACATACTGTTCGTATTCTGACATGGATAATTCTAAAAAAGTGTCCATTTGTTCCTCTGTAAGTTCAATACCTCTAACTGGCATACCTAAAAGGTGGAAAACTTGTGTATATAGTTTATCTTTTTGATCCTGTGTGATTATTGTCGCGGACATAATTTCTTTGTATATTCTAATAAATAGTTTAGATTTGTGAATATGATAAGAGACCAATTTGTGGAAATATATAATAAAAAAAAGTTGGTTAGGGATTTATTAAAAAATACCCTAAACGAAGTTTTACCTACAGTAGATTTTTCAAATACTGCAAAGTATAGATATAACAAGATTAAAGGTGGAATAGAAATAAATTTGTCTGGTTGTTGGGTTTGGTCTTGGATGAACACCTTAAACACAAATTATTCATGTTTATATTTGTTGATTGATGAAATTAACAGAATTGAACCAAAAAAAATTTTAGGTGATTATTTAGAAAATAATACGGAAATCACTATAGAATATTTTAAATCGTGTTTGATAAAACATAAACAGGTTTTTTTTACTCGTGGTTCTAATATTTTTAGAGACATGTTTTTTATTACACAAATGACATGGAATAAAGGTCTTATATCGGTTATATCAGGTTTAATAACATTTTCAAAAAATTTTAAAATTGAAAATTTTAATGTTGATTACAAAAGAGGTCAAATAGATGATATGACCAAAGGATGTGATTTAGAAATATTCTTCGATGGTAGAAAAAATAAATGCCAACACAAAATTTCCAAACTATATGATAAAGGTGGTTTTTTCATTTCAAATAATTTTATATATAGTGAAGAAATATATAGAAAACATGTAGATTTAATTTCGATAGAGTCAGACGAAAAAATTTATTTGTTTCATAATTCAAAAGATAAAAATTTATGTGGAACAGATGAAAGAGGTAATTTTAAAATATATAAATCAATATTAATACATCCACCAATGTATAAAGAAAATCAAGAGGTAACAAAGTTTTTAACAATGTTAAATCAACATTGTTTTACTAAAAAAATCATATTTGAATTTGAAAAGGGAGATGTTTTGGAAAATTATTTCGAGGATGTAACAAATAATAACGTGAGAATAATCAAACTTTTTTTAAATAATTTTGATGACGACAATTTAGTAGAAAAAATTAAAAATCAAATAGACAAACTATAACAACTCCTTAATTAAATCTTTACTAAATGTTTCAGAATATTCTCCATCACCCATAACCTGATCAATTATATTCTTTTTCTTCTGTAGTATATTGTATATTACCTTTTCAATCGTATTTTCAAATACAGGATAAAAAACTAAAACACTATTTTTTTGTCCGTATCTATATGCTCTGTCTTCCGCCTGACTATGATGTGCCGGAACAAAAGATAAATCGTTCATTATAACTGTTTCCGCTGCTGTCAGCGTAATACCAACTCCACCCGCAACTATATTAGAAATAAATATTTTTACCTTGTCTTCGTTTTGAAATCTGTCAACCGATTCTTGTCTACGTTCTTTATTCATTCTACCATCAAGAATAACCGATTGTTTTTTGTATTTTTCGTGTAACATATCTAAGGTCATTGTGAAATTAGTAAACACAATAACTTTTTTACCTTGTTCCAAACAACGATCAATCAGTTCGCATGTATAGGGTATTTTTTCATATGAAATAAGTTGCCTCACTTTCATGAGACGATTTAATGTTACACTTACAGTATCAGTTTCTTTATTTTCTTTACTTATTCTAGTAAATTCTTCTAATTCTTCATCGTACATTTTTGAATTTAATTCAACAAAAATTGGTGTTACAATTTTTTCAGGTAAATCAAGAATATCTGTTTTCATTCTTCTCAAAACAACATTTTTTGTTCTCTCTCTCAGTTCGTCTAAATTACTTGCGCCGCTTGTATTCCAAACTTTTCTATTACCAACCCTAAATTGAAATCCTTTACAATATCTTCTTACATATGTTTGCCAATTTAATGTAAGCGGTGACCCAACAATTTTTAATAAATTGAAATAATTTATTGGTCGTGATGTCATAGGGGTTCCTGTTAATAACCAAACTTTTTGTATTGTGTTCAAAACATCATTTAAAAGTCTTGTTCTATTTGCAGTTGTATTAGAGATATAGTGTGCCTCATCTACTATTGCAATATCAAATTTTTCATTAACCAATAATTTATAATCTTCACTATCTTCGCTTTTATCTGTTGTATGATAATTTTTTAATATATCATAGTTTATAATATAATAATCAAAAGTAGATCCCCATTTTCTACCTTCCACAATTAAAATTCTTTTATCTGAATAGTTTTCAATCTCTCTTTTCCAATTTATTTTCAAAGAAGCTGGACATACAATCAAGACTTTTTTTACACTACACTCTAAAGAAGCTATTACCGCGGATGTACTTTTACCCAAACCCATATCGTCAGCAAGAATAAACTTATCATTGGCCAATAATTTTTCTATTGCAAACTTTTGATGTTCCATCGGTGGCCGATTTGAATATATTGAATAATCAATTTCTCTATTTAATTTTTTTTCGGGTTGAACAACCGCAGCTTTTGGTAACCAAAATGCACTATTATGTTCCGAATCTAAAATTTTACCCCAAATATGATATGCCTTTTCGGTTTCACACAATAATTTTTCACACCATATTTGTATAGGTGGAATTGGTAGTAATTTATCTTCCTGAATTTTTTCACCAAATGTTGAAACTATTTGTATATGCTTTCTCGCAACTTTAGGTGTTGTTTCTTTATATTTTAAAACATATTCGGCTTGAGGTCTTGTTAATTTAAAGTTTTTTAAATCAATAAATTTACGTTTCCATTCTAATAGTTGATTATTAGAACCGTCATATGTTGACAATATTTCTCTTGCTTCTATTTCCGGTATCATAATTGAACAATTAAAATATAAATAATTTAAATATAATACTAAACTATTTACATAAGATGGGTGCCAAGTTCTATTCAGAATCTATTTTAATATTCCAAAAGTGTGGAACTAGGTTTTTTAAAAAAACTGAACCATATTTAGGATTACCCAAAATCGTATCTCCTTTTTACAATTCAGAGTTTGATTGGAACAAAGTCAAATATGTGATTGTAAGACCTCCAAGTGACGTTTTTTTATCTTCATTACATACAGAATACTTTAATATTAAAAGAATTGGTGGATCTGAAATTATAATAAATAAAATGTTGGATGTGGTTGAAGGAGGTGGTCATTTTCATCCAAAACAAAACGAATATCTTTACCATTATTGGTGTGATTATAATTTCAAAACTATTGATATCTCTAATTTAAGTTTGTTTACAAAATTAATGACAGGAATAGAAATTTCTATTGAAAATTCAGATACATATTTAGAATTTTCAAAAAATATTACAAAAGAAAAAACATTTAATTTTTTTAAAGAAAAATATCTAAAAAAAATAGAAAAATTATTACGTTTGGTTGAAGAAGATAATATTTGGTATAAAAGGTTATTGGAAAAATCAAGACTGACTTCTTTTTAAACTATTTATTAGTATATGGATAATAAACTACCAATTACCAGATTGTCAAAGTTTTTTTCGAAAGAAGACTTTGATGTGAACATAGAAATGGGTCAAGAATATCTTCATGGTGATCTTAACATGAAGTTGGTTCTTTATCGTGTAGATAAAACAAGCACGGATACCGACGCAATATATGCTGAGGTTGGTAAAGATGAAATAAAATTTTTTCCTCCTATAGAATTTAATGCTTTGGTTAAAATTGATGAACCAAAAAACTCCACTTATAAAAATGGATTAGTTAGGTATAATGAACCAGGAAATTTGACAATATCTGTATATATAAAACATCTCGAAGATCTTAAAATAGATATAAAATATGGTGATTTTATTGGCTATGCAGATTCTGAAGATAAATTAAGATTTTATACTGTTGTAAATGATGGTAAAATAACTTCAGATAATAAACATAAAATGTTTGGATATAAACCACATTATAGAACTGTGATTTGTGTCTCAGCACAACAATCAGAATTTAGAGGAATTTAAGATGGGTATACCTAAAAGAAAAAATAATATTGATGTTTACGGAGGTAAAGAATATTACAGAGGTAAACAATTACTAGACAGGAGACAAGAATTATTAGATAGAATAACCAAATCCGATTCTTTTCTACCTGATTCCATTTTACATGATGATTTAGATAGTGGTATGTTAGATTTTATTAAGAAAAACTTTGTAGTTGTATCTGACGGTGAGAAAATTCCTATTGTACCAAAAATATTAACTGTCCAAAGATGGGGGGAATTTACAAATACGTGGCAATTTACTGATGAAGATGAAAATATAAAATTACCATTTATTGCAATAATTAGAAAACCAGATGTTCAACCTGGAACAAATCCCGTTACACAAAGAACAATACCAGATAGAAGCACTTTTTATTACGCATCTGTTCCTACATGGAACGGAACACAAATGGGTGCGAATATATATAAAATTCCACAACCAGTTGCCGTTGACATTTCTTTTGAGGTAACAATTGTCTGCACGAAATTTAGAGACTTAAATAGATTTAATAAAATTGTTTTACAAAAATTTTCATCAAGACAAGCCTATACTACAGTTAAAGGACACTATATTCCTATTGTATTAGATAGTATTGAAGATAATACACCCATGGATACTATGGATGGTCGTAGATTTTATCTTCAGAACTATAAATTTACTATGTTAGGATTTTTGATTGATAGTGAGGAATTTGAAGTTAAACCAGCGGTAAGTAGATTATTTCTTATGAATGAATTTATACAGAGTAAAGCGTATCAAAAAAAGTATATAAATAAATCAATTGATACTACGGTTGCCACATTTATTGCAGATGGAATACAAACAGCTTTCAGTGTTGGTGAGAGTATAGGAATATTATTTAGTGGTGCTGTAAATGGATTATTACAAGAAAGAGATTTGGATTATTACCATGTTGCTTTAACATCAAAAATAACATTTGTAACTCCACCAGTAGAAGGTAGTGTTATATCCATAAGTTATTACAAAGGAAGAAATAATGTTTTTATAGACAACTATGGTAAACCCATTTTTGTGGCCACAGAATATTTCACATATGACGGAAGTTCACTAAGTTTTAATACTGTCAATGCGATTAATAGTGTAGTTAGTTTTGATATTAATGGTCTTATAGAAGAAGAAGGTACTGGGTTTGATATTACGGGTAGTAACGAAATAACCTTGAATTTTTCTCCTGTAATAAACTCGAGAATTGGTGTAATTTATTTGTATTAATTATTCCCCATACAGGTCTTTCTTTTTTTGTTTACAATTTTCTTCAATCCACTTTTCCAAAAGTTTATATATTTTTAATCCGTTTTTTTCACAATACGATTTTAATATATCGTGATATTTTTCACTGATTTTTACGTTTTTAGTTTTTGTTATTTCACTCATAGATAAAAAAAGATATTTTAAGATAAATAACTATCTTTTTAAAAAAAAATACGGAAATCTTTGGTAAAATCAAAGATATTTATAGAGTAAATAATAATATTTTTAACCAAACATTAATCAATGGCAAGTTCAAACAGAGTATTCGTTTCTCCCGGTGTCTATACCTCAGAGAAAGATTTAACATTCGTAGCACAAAGTGTGGGTGTAACAACTTTAGGTTTAGTAGGTGAGGCTTTAAAAGGTCCAGCTTTTGAACCTATTTTGATTACAAATTTTGATGAATATAAGACATATTTTGGTACAACATCTCCTATAAAATACGGAAATGATTACCCTAAATATGAAATGGCTTATGTTGCAAAATCATATTTACAAGAGTCAAATCAACTTTTTGTAACAAGAGTTTTAGGAAAAACAGGTTATAAACCTAATAAAAGTTTTGGTATTCAAACTTTAGGTGGTGTTGAAATAGATATAACAAGTTATAGTCAATCAGGAACGACTTTAGATCCATTAGATGTTTCATCTTCTTCATTATTTGTAGAACTATCAGGTAAAACTGCTTTTGATGGAACATCAATTACAACATATATTGAAAGAGAATATAGTGGTAATACATCAGGAAATACAGGACAATGGTTCGTAATTGGTGATATACCAACAACAGGAGTTACTGCACTTACATCTTCACTTGAAGAAGTTTCTCCATTAACAAACAAAACAAATTCAACAAATAATAATAACAAAGAATGGTATAATGTATTTTTCACTAAATCAGGTGTTACTGATTCTACAATAACTGGTGTTTTTTCATACCTTTTTGTTTACAACAGTGGATCGAGTGTTTTTGATGTAACAAGATACGAATATAGTGCAAGTTTAAATGTTGATTATGCGGGAGTTGTTGTAGCCTCTTTAAGATCAAGAGGAGTTTACGTAGGTGAAACATTATCATTGGAAATTACCGGAAACACTAAATTTTTAATTTCAGAAACAGATGATATAGAAACTAACCCTTTAGGTAATTTTGTGATCAATGCAACGGGTTCTACTAGTGGTGCGGTTAGTTTTGGTGTTTCTTTGGATACAACTTCTTCTAAGTATATAACTAAAGTATTAGGTGTAGATGTTTTTGACAAAGACAGATCAGAGTTCCCTTTATATGTTCATGAAGTATATCCTAATTTATTAAAATCTTTATATGATAAGGGTTTAGTTAGAGGTATCAGTTTAGATGAATTATATGAAACTGAGTCAGATAATTTCTTAAGAGAATGGGATACAGCGAATTCTCCAATGGTGGTTTCTGAAGTTAGAGGTGGAAAGGTTGATGATTTATTCCAAGTGTTAACCATTTCAGATGGTGAAGATTCAAACTTTCAGGTTAAAATTACAATACAAAATATTGATTTAGATAGTGGTGATTTTGATTTAGTTGTTAGAGATTTTAATGATACAGATGACAATGTAGTGGTTTTAGAAAAATTCACAAGATGTAATATGAATCATGACGTTCCTGGTTATGTTGCAAGAAAAGTTGGAACATCAGATGGTGAGTATGAACTAAGATCAAAATATATTATGTTGTTGATGGCAGAAAATCACCCATATGATGCTTTTCCAGCTGGATTTAAAGGATTTACAGTAAACAGTTCATTTGGATCTGGCGGAGTTTTAGGATCAGTTTATTTTAAAACAAAATATCATATTTCTGGTGATGTTTTCAGATATGACAGTGATGGAACACCAAACATTGAGAGTAGTGATAAAGTAAGAAAATCATATTTAGGTTTATCGTCTCAGAATGGATATAAATTCGACAAAGATTTATTTAAGTTCAAGGGTGTAAATTCGAGTGGTGTGTCTTATGGTTTCCACATGTCTAAAAACGCATCAGGAATTACTGGTAACACTCTATCGGGTTATCAATTCCAATCTACAACTTATGATTTAGAAGGAACAAGTAAGGGATTATTAGAAAGTATTTTATACCGTAAATTTACTTTTGCAGTATGTGGTGGATTTGATGGATGGGACATCTACAGACAAAACAGAACAAACACAGATGCTTATATATTTGGTAAAACTAAATATATCTCTGGTCACACAACAAATGGTGGGGTTTTCAGTTCATCAGTAGGTAATTCAGACTATTATGCTTTCTTAGATGGAATAAACAAATATTCAAATCCTGAAGCCGTTGATATCAATGTATTCTCAACTCCTGGTATAAACTTCTATGATCACAGTTCTTTAGTTTCAGAAGCAATAGACATGATAGAAAACGATAGAGCTGATTCTCTTTATGTTATAGGTTCAAGAAATGTAACAACATCAGATGAAGTTATTGATGACTTAGATTCGGTATCTTTAGATTCAAGTTACTCAGCAACATATTGGCCTTGGATTCAAGTTAGAGATGTTGAAAATTCTACTCAACTTTATATACCACCAACTGGTGAGGTTTTGAAGAACATTGCATTAACTGATAACGTTTCATATCCATGGTTCGCAGTTGCTGGTTATTCAAGAGGTCTTGTAAATGCAATTAAAGCACAAAAGAAATTAACTCTCGATGAGAGAGATGATTTATACAAGGCAAGAATAAATCCAATTGCAACATACTCAGACACAGGAACTATCATTTGGGGTAACAAAACCCTTCAGGTCAGAGAGTCTGCACTTGACAGAATCAACGTAAGAAGATTATTGTTAAGAGCAAGAAAATTAATCTCAGCTGTTGCGGTAAGATTGTTATTCGAACAAAACGACGAACAGGTAAGAAATGAATTTTTAAGATTGGTAAACCCAATTTTAGAAAACATAAAAAAGGAAAGAGGTTTGACAGATTTCCGTGTTACAGTATCTAACGATCCTGAAGACCTTGATTCTAATACATTGAGAGGTAAAATTTATATTAAACCCACTCGTTCTCTTGAATTCATTGATGTTGAGTTCATAATTACTCCAACAGGTGCTTCTTTTGAGAACATCTAATTTTAAATGAAGTAAAAGGTAAAGGGGGATCCACGTCGGTCCCCCTTTTTATAAAAACACCCTTATCTCATTATAGATATACTCAGAAATGAGTTTATATCCTAACAAGTTTGGATGGAATTTGCCCTCCCGAAATTTCTGTTTTTCATTCCAAACACTACGACTTCCATACTCCCATACAGAAACATCGTTTCTTAATTCATATTCTTTGAGATAATCTGATACTGTTCCACGTGGATTTATAAAATATGATGGTAAAATTGATATATCATAGTCTTCCTCGTCTTTAAATGTGGGATAAAATGAATTGAAGTAAAACCTTTTAAATGGTTTCAAAAGTTCCTCTATTTGGTTGAAAATGATTATAGGACTGTTTGATTTACTTCCATTTCTGTTTCTATGAGGGTATGAGAACATAACAACAATTATGTCTTCTTCTTTTATTAAATTTTCATCAGTCAAAATCTTGATTTCTTGGTGTATATTATCGTTTCCAGATCCACTATACCCATTATTTACAAAAGGACAATCTAATTTATCGGCCAAGTATCTTGGCCAAGAATTAAATCTTCTTAAATTAATTATAAAACCTTTTCCTATTAAGGGGTTACCGTCATGTTTGAAACTAATATTGTCCTCAACTCCGTGTCCAGCTGTCCAACTATCACCAAATGTTATTAATCTTTTCATTAAATGTTCCACATGGAACCAATTTTTATAAGAATTATATCATTATATTTATTATATTCTTTTAAAATTTGATATACTAGTATTTATTATTAATATTAAAAGATATTGTAGAAAATTCTAGAACTTATATACTGCGCTAGTAAAAAACTACAATTTTTTTTTGATAAAATCAATCATATTTGAAAATAAAATTATTTACGATTGTGATATATTTATAAGAAATAAACAACAAAACTTAACAAATACAAAACATGGCCGATTTATTAATGAAGATGCCGACTCCTTATGAGCCGAAACGTCAAAACAGGTTTATCGTTAGATTTCCATCATCTTTGGGTATTAACGAGTGGTATGTAACATCTACATCTAGACCAAACGCAAAAATTACTTCAGTTGCGATTCCTTTTTTAAATACATCAACATACGTTGCTGGTAGATTTGAATGGCAAGAAATTAGGGTAACATTCAAGGATCCAATTGGACCTTCTGCTTCACAAGCATTAATGGAATGGTTTCGTTTACATGCTGAATCAGTTACAGGACGTATGGGGTATGCCGCTGGTTACAAGAAAAATGTAGATTTAGAAATGTTAGACCCAACAGGAGTGGTTGTTGAAAAATGGATTCTTGAGGGTTGTTTTATTACCGATCTTAACTTTGGTGATTTGGATTACTCAAGAGATGAATTGGCAACTATTACTTGTTCTTTAAGAATGGATAGATGTATTCAAGTATATTAATATTTTAAAAAAATATATGAAAAGGTCATTACATTTTGTAGTGACCTTTTTATTTTTTGAAACTTTACTTTGATGTAGTTATTGTATATATTTTAATTATGGAAACTTATAACATTGACCCAACAATATCATATGATGTAATTGAATTACCAAGTCAAGGTATTCATTATTCAAATAAAAAAAAATCTTTAAGAATTGCATATCTTACTGCTGCAGATGAAAACATATTATCATCACCAAGTTTAATTGCTTCAAGTAAAGTAACAGAAGAATTAATTAAAAGAAAAATTTTAGACAAAGATTTTCCGATTGATGAACTTGTAGAAGAGGATAAACAAGCTATTTTAATATTTTTAAGAAATACAGCATTTGGTTCAGAATATAAGATTACAACAACTGATCCAGTAACAAATAAAGAATTTTCTTTCGAGGTAGATTTATCTTCATTAAAAATTAAAGAATTTAAATTAAAAGAAGATAATAACGGGGAATTTTCATTTTTTTTAGAAAAAAGTAAAGTAGATATCACATTCAAATTTTTAACACAAAAACAAGAAAAAGAAATTCAAGATATCGGAGATAGTTGGAATGGTGTTGGAGTGGCACCCATTGTTACAAAACAATTGGAGTTCATGATAAAATCTGTTAAAGGTAACAGAGATCCAATGGTTATAAGAAATTTTGTTGACAATCTACCAATTAAAGATTCACAAGATTTTAAAAAATATGTTAGAGAAAATAAACCAGGTTTAGATTTAACACAAAAAGTAAAAGCCCCATCAGGAGAAGAAGTCCAAATTGAAATTGGATTCGGGGTTGAATTTTTTCGCCCTTTCTACGGAATATAAAAAAGGACAATTAGACGAAATTTTATTTTTAATTAAAAGAGGTTTCACTTACGGTGACATTATCACCATGCCTGTTTATATTAGAAGATATTATGTTAACTACTTAATAGAATTAGAAACTAAAAACTAATCTATTTATTTAGTATGGGTATGGATATTATTGAATTATATAACAAGTATTCAAATGATAAATCAAGTTTCGTAAATGAGGCGGTGTCTAAAAATCTTGCATCTGATAAGGCAAGTGCGGGTTCATTTTTTGATAAATTTAAAAAATTAAAAGGCGGATCACAAACATCAACAGCAACAACTTCAGGAGACGGTGGAGGAAATCAACAAGGAGTTATAACAAAAGGTTTAGATATGTTGAAGGGGTTAATAGACACTCAAAAAACACAATCACAACAATATGATGAATCAGAATTCACAAGAATAAATGACTTTCTTGATATAATAAACAAGAAAGGTCAAACAATGGGGGGAATAAAGGATGTGATGAGTAGGGTTGTAGGAGGACTCGGAAACGCACTTGTAGAACAATTGAAACAAGAAGCACAATTAAGAACAGACATAAATGAAAAAGTAGGTTTACAAGGTGAATTATCAAAAGGATTAAGAGAGGAAATGATTGCAGCATATCCATCTGTGTTAAGACTTGGTTATGGAATAGATCAGTTGTCAAATATGATGTCAAGTATGATGACTCAAACTGGTAGATTTAATGTTATATCTGAATCAACAATAAAAAGAACGGCAGAGGTTGCTAGAGCTTTTGTTGGTGATTTGTCATCAATGGGAGAAGTAATTGGACAATTTGAAAAAGCTGGTGTTGGTGCTGCAGATGCAATGAATGCAATAGAAAAGGCGGGAAAAAGTTCGCTCACTTTAGGGTTGAATTCTAAAAAAACAACTGAAGAATTAAGGACAAATCTTAATAAATTAAATGAATATGGATTTAAAAATGGTATAGACGGTCTTAACAGAATGGTTCAAAAATCAATTGAATTTAGAATGAGTATGGAATCTGTTAAAGCACTTGCCGATAAAGTTTTTGAACCAGATAAAGCATTAGAATTATCTGCAAATTTACAAGTTTTAGGTGGGGCAATAGGTGATCTCGGAGACCCAATAAAACTTATGTATATGGCAACAAACAACGTTGAGGGTTTACAAGACGCATTAATAGGTGCGGCAGGATCTTTAGCAACTTATAACTCTGAACAAGGAAGGTTTGAAATTACAGGCATCAATTTAAGAAGAGCAAAACAAATGGCGTCAGAATTAGGTGTTCAATATGAAGATTTGGCAAAGGGAGCAATCGCGGCAGCTGAAAGATCTTCAGCTGCAACTGATTTAATGATGAGTGGATTAGTAATGGATGATAAAGAAAAAGAATTTATAACCAATCTATCTCAAATGAAAGGTGGTAAAATGGTTATTGAAGTTCCACAATCATTATCAGATGAATTTCAAGGTAAAACAGAAGTTGCCTTGTCAGAATTAACAGACGCACAAAAAACAACTTTATTATCAAATCAAAAAGCATTCGAAAAAATGTCTGCAGAAGATATTGCAAGAGGACAACTTAGTGCGACGGAAAATATTCAAAGAGATGTTGCATTTTTGGCCGCAACAACAAGAGGACAAGCAGTGAAAGCGGCAAAAAGTGCAATGGAGGCTGCTGGTATAGATTTAGATAAACAAGCCGAAGGTGTTAAAAAAATGATTGACGGAGTTGTTAAAGGTGAAATAAGTGGAATGGAGGAAGTCAATAAATTTATAAAAGATTTTGTTCAGGACTTATCTGGTGATAAAACAAAAAAAGGTAAAGCCACAGGTGAAACTAAATCCATAGATGTAAAATCTGCTGAAGAAAAAAATAAGAAAAAAAGTGAATCTGGAGGATCATCAGAGACTACAGTTAATCTTAAACATTCATTTGGAACAGTAGAACCAATATTAGATGAATATGGTAGATATATAATGAAAAATCCTGCTGCATATGATGATATGTTTTCAGTCGATCCCAATTCATATACAACCCCACCCCGTAAGTAATTAGTTTTTTATATATTATCTATTTATAGATAAAAGAATATAATGCCAAGTTATTTAGACTTTAATTCCACAAAGAAACTTAGGGAGGACGTTTTAAAAAAGAATTTAAAAGTTCAAAACGGACCTTTGTCTCAAACAAACAGTAATTACCAAGTTAGGGGATTGAATAACTATTCTGTTATAGATCAGGCGAATGTAGAAGTAGAGAGAGGAAAACAACTTACAGAAACAAACAAAGTAAACATATACAAACCCACCGAATATTTTATACAAGAAAAATTAAATGTTTTCTCAAGAAGAGCTAATTTACGATTATATTATAGTAGTGGTTCACCATATTTTTTACCAAGAAAACACAATCTTTTTAGTATTGTAAATGGAGAAGATTATAGTAGAGAATCTGAATTATTTAAGTTCGCGTCAAACTATATAAAAACGGCGGAAAATGGACCGTTTAAAGCGAGAATTAGACAAAATTTAGAAGCAAACACATTAGGTAAAGTAAGGTTATTAGATGCATTAAATGGTAATACCGCAACCGCGGTAAATTTGTTAACAGGTAAAGAACCTTTAATAGAAAAAAATTATAAAATAACAGTTGCTAAAACGGTACCTGGTAAAGTAGTAGATTTTTTACAAACAGTTGCGGGTGTTGAATTTCCATTTACGGAAATTCCTGGTAATTATTTAAGTAACCCGATAAATCCTGTAAATTTTAGACCAGAAGCACAGACCGTTATTGGTAGAGGAATTCAAGATGTTACAGGTGTTTTAGGTTCTTTAGTTGGTATACAAAGAAGACCAACAAGATCGTTTAAGCCCTCTGATATTTTTATTGATTTTATGGGAGAGGGACAAAGACAAATTTTATTTGACCATTTATTATTCTCAAGATATGCACCAAATTATACTACATCTGCAAGGTCACAACAATCTACAAAATTATTTTCTTTTGTAGATAGAGTTGGTGGATTGGGTAAAACTTTATTAGGATTAGAAGCTCCACGTGGACAGGCTTACATTGGTGATGACCGAGGAAACGACGTTAGATATGCTACTTCAGATTTTAATGATAGAATTGTTAGAAGTAACTATTACACATCTTATTTGTTTGACCCAATTCAAGCTGAGTTATTCAAAAAGGATAAAAATATAGGTGAAGGTGGACCAATCGCGGGAAGGTTAACATGGATAAGTAAAAAATCAAATAATAAACTTGGTGAACATAATAAAGAATTTAGTGCAGAAAAATCACTTTTAGAAGATACTTTATCAAAGAATTTGAATTTTAGAGAAGATTCAATATTGGCGGAAACACAAAGAATTTTGGATTCAATGCCAAGCGATGGTGGTGCCGCTAGATCGCATGTTGCAAATGTGATAGATCAAACAAGTAGAGTTTTTAGAGAAGGTGATGTTATGTTATCAAAAGGTTCTGCGGTAAAATATGTAGATAAATTTACAGGTGAAGAAACCGGAGTTGAATTTGGTCGTGTATGGACAAAAGATAGACCATACATGAACTATTCTGATACTATGAAAAGAACTACCAATATTAGAAAATTTGACAGTAGTGTCATGACAACACCTTGGAATTTGAACTATGCACCAATGTCAAATGGTAAAAAGGGATTCGACGGTTCTTCAAATATTGCAAGAAAGGGCGATGGATTTTACGCGAAAAAATATATGTTTTCATTAGAGAACTTAGCTTGGAAATTATCGAATAGACAAGGATTTAGAGTTTCCGATTTACCATTTTGTGAGAGAGGTCCAAATGATGGTAGAATTATGTGGTTTCCACCATATGATTTAAAAGTTACTGAAAATAATAGTGCGAGATGGGAATCAAATACTTTTTTAGGTAGACCAGAACCAATATACACGTATCAAAATACTGAAAGATCTGGTCAAATATCTTTCAAAGTTGTTGTGGATCATCCTAGTATTTTAAATTTACTTGTAAGAGAACACTTTAAGAATATGTCAGATGAAGAGGCAGATAACTATATTAACGCCTTTTTTGCTGGAGTTGAAGAACTTGATTTTTATAATTTAATTAGATTATATACAACATTAGATGCTGACGATGTAAAAAATATAAAAGCGTATTTGGATAGTAATAAAGATCCTGAGACAATAAAAAAATATAGAGTAGTGACAGATGATATTAAATTACCTGTCCCAAACACTAGTCCAGATCCTAATTCTGGTAAACCAAAAAAATTAAGTGTATCTCTAAATTTTCCAAATGATTATCCTTTAGGTAATACAGAATTAACTTCTACACAAAAATATAATGATATATATAATTATTATAATGGAAATAGTTCAAAACAGATTAGTGATTTCAATACTGCAGCCGATACTCTTTTGAAAAAAAGTAGTAACAATAATAAAAATGTTAAGAATGATAAATTAGTAATTTTTGGTAAAGAAGATATTCCTTCATCTGAAACAGGAACAACCCTAACAACACAAACTACAGAGTTAACAAATTCATTTAGTAAGTTACAAACAAACTTTACCGAATATTCAAATAAAATTACTGAATTAAAAAATGATATATCAGGTAAAACAATTCAAGAAATTAAAATAACTTTATATTCTACATCTTCATCTATTGCCGATGAAAAATATAATTTAAATTTATCTGTTAGAAGAAGTAATAGTGTTGTTCAAGATATATTTGATAAAATATCTAATGGAAAAACACCGGATATAAAATCGAAATGGATTAAATCTGTTGTAGGATTAGAAACGTCTGGTGCTAAATTTTCAAACGAGTTTACTTTTAAAGAATTTGGTTATGATAATGATGGAAAAATAATAATAGAATCACAAAATTTTGGAGAAAAATTCAAAGGAACAATAAATGGACAACAAAATGTTGATTGTAATGGAAAAGAAGTATATACAGATAAAATATTAAAAAGAACTGCTCCTATTACATTTTATTGTAGACAAACAACAGTCAAATTTGAATATACACCTAAAGTAATACAACCTACAGAAAGTAATAAAAATAATGTTCCACCAATAGAAGTTCCTAAAACAAGATTAGAACCAATACCCGATTCTGATAAGCCTGGACAAAGAACAAAAAAACCACCGATAGATGTTTTAAAAAGAATAATTATGAAAACATTATCGGAGTGTTATTATTTTAAAAAATTAGAAGAGGACTCACCAGTATCATTTAAATCTTTGAAAGAAAAATTAAGATATTTTCATCCAGGTTTTCATTCAACAACACCAGAAGGACTTAATAGTAGGTTGACCTTTTTACAACAATGTATCAGACCGGGTGATACTATTCCAATAAAAGGGATATCGGATATAAGTGATTTACCTGCAAGAAACACAACATTTGGTCCTCCACCTATTTGTGTTTTGAGAATTGGTGATTTTTATCATTCTAAAATTGTAATTAGAGATGTAAACATTTCTTATGATGAAAATGTATGGGATTTAAATCCTGAAGGTATTGGTGTTCAACCTATGATTGCAAGCGTTCAATTACAAGTAAACTTTATAGGTGGACAAGGAATTGAAAAGCCGGTCGAAAGACTACAAAACGCCCTATCTTCTAATTTCTATGCAAATACAGAAATGTATGATGAAAGATCAATTTCAACAAACACACTAATTGGTGGTGAATCAACAAGTGGGTTTACTAAAAGTTTCTTAGAGGATTTACAAAAAATTAATGATGTTTCACCATCCGCAATTAATGACGCGGGCAATTCTGAAAATACTATTAATGGAAAATATATTGGTGATTTCAACCAATCAACAAGTGGATTTACATATACAAATATTGTAAAAGATTTATTTAAGAATACTGACGACTATTTTAAAAAATATCCATCATCTTTTAATATAATTTATAAAAAATACGGACCAATTATTACAAGTGTTGTGTTTTCTGAAAATTATAGATCAATAAAAAATTTAGAAGTCAATACAAATGGTGTAGGAGGGACAAGGACAATATCTTTAATGGGTCTATATAGAGAACCAAAAAGTTTAAGTTCTTTAATTGAAAAATTTTTACCAGTAATATCAACGGAAATAGAAAATCAAGATATAACCACAATGTTAAATTTTGACAATGTTTTAAAAAATTCAGAAATTATAAATAAATCAAATACTCTTTTAAAACCTTTTATTAAAGATTATATTAAAACAGAATTAAATAATTTAGTTGTATCAAAAGAAATTAAAGATTTGGAAGATGTTAGAAATAAATTAATAAGTTCAGTAGATAAATTGAACTATATTGTAAAAAATGGGTATGATTCAAAATTAGATAAAAAGGAAAATACAAAAGCAAATTTAAGTGGATTCACATCTAATTTATTGTACGATGAATATGATCACTGTTTAGATTACATTGAAAAAAATCAACCAAAACTTAATGATTATGATGATAATTCTATTGATTTTAATTCACCAACAATAAGTTTATCAACACTCAAGCACATATTACAAGTTTTATTGAAAGAACAAAAACAAAATATATTAAAACTTTATGAAGTTGATAAAACTCTTTTTACTACAAGTGATTTAGAGAAAATGGGTAATAAATTTGATAAGTTTATTGAAACAATTAAAGAGAAAAAATTTAAAAATTCTAATTTTAAAAATAGAAAAAACGATAAAGAAATTTCATTTGGTGTGTCTACTTTTCAACCTCTAACCGATAGTACCGCAACAACTGAAATAAGTAAAATAATGAAAAAGAATAAAGTTCCGGCTGAAAACAATAAGTTAAATTTCTATAAACCATGAGTAGACAATACTATAATAGGTATCAAAATTTTGTAAGTGATGGTAGTTTTAGGATAGTTCCTGGTATAGAGATACCTATAAAGTCTTCTGACAAATATATTCAGTTTAAAAAAAATAAAGACAGGTTAGATAAACTATCACAAGACCACTATGGTTCACCGTTATACGGATGGTTGATTATGTCAGCTAATCCATTATTGGGTAGTGTGGAGTTTGAGATCCCTGATAATTCATATTTAAGAATTCCATTTCCTTTAGTAGAATCTTTACAAGATTATAAAAGGGGTGTAGAATTATATAGTTTATATTATGGGGAACAATGATTTATCGAATAGTGAAAATATATTAGTTAAGGTCGATCAAAACAATTTGATATACATAGACCCTAACAGTGTTATTGATGAAAATGGTGAAATACAACCAAGAGGAATTAGACAGGAAAATCTTGCAATGTATGTAAATCTTGAGGCGGATTTAATACCAAGAAGTGTATTAATTGCTGATGGAGATAAAACAACATTAACATCAATAGCAAAAGGAACACTCAACTTAATGAAAAACGGAAAAGTTGACAGTGATCGAGACGGTGTTCCTGATGGTGATTTTGATGCAACATGGACTGATACTTATTTACAATATGCCGAAAACCCAAGCATCAAAGGTGAATTTATACAGTCAGACCCAACCGCACAATCATTTGGTATTGATTCAATATCAATAAATGTTAAAGGGGGTAATTTTATTCCACAGGTGACAATTAATTTTATTGATGTTAGAGGTAAAACATTATTTGAATCACCAGAAAATTCACCTTATAAAGCATTTTTTCATTTACCATGGCCAATTTTTTATTTGACGGTTAAGGGTTATTATGGTAAGGCAATAAGATATAGATTACACCTTGTAAAATTTAATACAACATACAACCAATCAAATGGAAATTTTGAAGTTAATACGACTTTTGTTGGATCGACTTATGCATATTTAAACGATATACCATTGAGTGGTATTTTAGATGCTCCTTACATGTTTATGATTGAAAGTAACAAGGATCCTAAAAAGTTTAATGAAAAAACACAGAAGTATGAAAAGAAAGTATCTAAATCTTCGAAGGGTTATGCTATACTTAAATCTGTATATGATGAATATAAATCTAAAGGATTAATACCTCAAAACTTTCCTGTTAGAACTTTACGTGAATTAATAACAATTGCACAAACATTAGATAAAACATTGGAAAGAAAAATCTTTGACCAAGTTGTAGATATGAAAATATTTGCAGGAGTCAAAGATTTTGAAAAAAGAATACAAGAATTTGAAACTGCAGTTAGAACATGGTCTTCTCAAAGACTTTCTGAAGAAATAGAAGTTATAAATAACAAAAATTATTATTTACAAAAAGGTTTAGAAAAAGATAAAAATAGTTTGAATTTTATTACTGGTGCAACTATTACGGGAACATTAGAAAAAATTATGGTTGCTTATGTTGATGAATTAAAAAAATCTAGTCTATTTGCAAATGATTTAATTGAAAAGGGAGGAAAAGAATTTAGAAATACAACTTTCAATTTTGTTAATACGGTTGGAAACATAAAAGATTATTATGAAATAAAAAATGGAAAAGTTGTTGTTGCCGTAACCGAATTGATAGAAAAAATATTAGATATTCAAAAATCTTTTGTTGAACAAAGAAACAAACTTGAGGACAAGGTTGAACAAGAGATGAATAATATTATAAAAGATCCAAATAAAGGTATCGGGTTTGAACCTACAGTAAGAAACATATTCGCAGTAATTTTAGCGTGTGCCGATACATACATAAGATTATTAAAGGATGTTCATTATAAAGCGTTTCAATCTGCAGAGAGAAGAAAAAATATTATAAAAGGTCAAAGTGATGAAACAGATGGTGAAAACATATATCCTTGGCCTGAAATAAAAAAACAAACAGCAGGAAATAAACAAAAAGTAATTGCATATCCTGGAGATCCTGATTTATTACAAAAATTAAAATCATTTGATAAATCTTTGTGGCCCGAAGTTGACTTTTTAGAGACATTTAAAAGTGTTGCAACAAAAAGAGTAGATCCTTTAGATGATAAAGAAAACACTACAAGTAAAGTTAGTTTTATTTTTGAATCGGATACGATAGAATATCAAACCAACAACATCGGTTCATATGGTATAATAACTAAATTATTACCATATACCGATAAAATAATTGCTAATATATTGTATGAGATTTATGAGCGATCAAAATACACTACATTTTTTGATTCATTTAATAACAAATCACTTAGGGAATTAGCGTTAATAGAATTCCAAAATTTATCTAAATCAATTCAAGAAGATTTTGATATTATTGATATATTAAAAAGCGGTATCAAAAATGAAGATAATTTAAAAAGTTTGATGTTATCTTTTTCGACTTATGATAGATATCCATATTATAAAGATCAGTTACCTACAGTTTCATATTTCAAACAGATATTAAGTAAATCACATAAACTTGAATACTATATACCTGGTGATAATTCTAAAACTAATAACGATAAATTATATAGTGAATTAAAAGAAAATTTAAAAAATTATAAAGTAGAAGATTATAGAAAAAATATATATCCGTTTAATTCTAATACATATATTTCTTATTTAGACACAAAATTAAATAAAAAAACAAAACTAGTAGATAACGATTTTAATTTTAATGGAATATTAAACATTGATACATTAAATGGTTTGATTTGTTCTCCAATAAATCCAAACTCATGGGTTAAATCAGGTTATACTGAAAATTTGTTTTCACAAAATTTAGAAGTTTCAGGAAAAACTTTTAATATTCTTAATACTCCATATTTTCATAAACAATTATATACAGATTTTACAAATCAAACACCATATGGAAAATATGTTGGATCTGCATATCTTTTTTTAAATTCATTACCGTTTGTCGATTTAGAAGATTATATAAACTTCCCTTTCAAAGAATTAAATGGCACAACATCTAGCACTCTTTTATCTTCTATATTCAGAGAGGTTGGATCAACTCATTTTATTCCATATCATTTAATATTAAAGTGGGGATCAATATACCATAGGTATAAAAAATATATTATAGATAATGTTGATATTATAAGTGGAGTCACGACCTCAATTGATACTGATAATTTTTTTGATAATAATTCGGGTATAACTTTTACAGTATCAGGAACAAGTGTTCCATATTCAGGAACAACTGACGTTGGAATTCATCCATATTATCAAAACATATTTCACCAAATTATTCAAGATTATTCTTTTTATTCAACAAATTCTGGAAATACGTCGTATTCGGCAACAACAGTAAATGGTAAAAATATTTCAAGAAGTAGAACAAAAAATTCATTCAATTTATGGACATCACTTATTGATAATTCTAAATTTTATGATAGCCAATTAACATATACGTTATTACCTTGTGATGGAAATGGCACATTTTCGGGAATTACATCTTTCAATGATTCGAAACAAACAAATTTTAGGATTGTTTGGGATGACGATTCTAATGTAAATGAATTTACATTTAGTGGAAGAACATTTCCTTCTTATAATGAATATAATAGAAGATATATCACAGGATCAACGGAAGACAACAAATATTCCATTACGGGAAATTATAGAAAAGTATTAGATTTAATTGCCACTTTTAATCCATCTATATTAGAAGAATTTGAAACGGCGTTTTTAGAATTTAGTTCTGAGAATTTACAAGTAGAAATTCCTTATCGTAGATATGAAAGAGTAATAAGTAAAAATGATAAAACCGAAACTTATGGTGTAAAACATTATAATTTCCAAACCTTATTAAAAGAAATTGTTACAGTTGAAAAAATCAAAGGTGACCCCACAGATAATTTTGAAATAATTAGATTGGCTACCGTAAGACAAAAAGATAAATTAAAATCTTTGACTAATGATATTTTAAGTAATGATAATTTATTAAAATTAACTATATCTAATCCTAAAGAATTGGACCCATATGTTTTAGGAGGGTTTACAAATACAGATGTTATAAATTTTGCTTACAATACATATGATTCTGTTGGACAAGCAGCAAATGTGAAATACATTTCACTTTATTTGGGTGAAGATGTTGACGGATATTATTTAGATTTCTTTGATTATAATAATGTTGAATTAAGTGAGGATAATGTGATATTGTTAAGACCGATCATTCAAATGTATGCCGGATACATTAAAAATGGCGAAACAAATACAAAAAGTGAGTTCATAAAATATTTGAAAAACAACATTATAACAAAAAGTTCAGGAGACACTTTAGGATCTTCAAATAGATTATCATTATTCTTATCAATATTTTTAGGTGAGTTTGGAAATTTAAAACCATTAAAGGAATCAAATAGGTTAACAATTTATAATGGATATAATGACACTCCTTTAAAATTAGAATTATACAATTTCTTTAAATCCTTCAATGATAAATGGATTGCAGGTAATTCAATAGGACAAAGACTTTTAATGGAGGAATTTTTATTTTTGGATAAAGCAAATGTTGATATAGGAAGTAAAGTTTTTATGAGTTTAGAAAAATTGATTCCTTTAGAAGATGATAGAAACGCTAAGCAAAATTTATATGGAGTAATAGGTATCTTAATAACCGGAACAGGATTTGACATGAGACCGTTACCGGCATATGTTAATTTTTATGGAACAAATTTTTCCAACAAGGTAAGACTAACACCATCAAAAAAAGTGGCCAGCAATATTTTTGGAACATTTTTAGAAGTTGATTATCAAGAAGCTTCACCTAAAATAATATTACAATATGTGGGACCAACATCTAAACATTTGGATATGAAAGAAATCAATCAGAAATACAAATATTTGAATGATAGTTTTAATGTTGGAAACCCTAATAAAAATCCATTGATTATAACAACACCACAAATTTTTAAAACAGACGAATTAGCTCAATCAAATAAAGTTGTTGCCTTCGAAGTAAGTTTTGGTGACCAAAACCAAGGAATTTTCAAGGGTGTTCAATTAGATCAATCTTCAATTAGAAATACCACAGAATCTTTTATTGCAATGGAAAATTTAGGTAGATCTGAGTCGGGTGCAGGAGTATATCAAGTTGATGTAGGATTATATGACATTTACAGACAGGCATCATACACTTGTGAAGTTACTTGTATGGGAAATGTAATGATACAACCTACAATGTATTTTTATTTGAAAAACATACCTATGTTTAGAGGAACATATTGGATAATGGAAGTAAATCACTCCATTAAAGGAAATAGTATTGTAACGTCTTTCAAGGGTACAAGAATACCAAACGCATCATTGCCTGATCCAAAAGATTCCTTCTTATCAAGTTATAGAGTGCTATTTGATAAAGTTACGAATACCGCGATTGCCAGAATTAAACAAGAAAGTAACACTTTGAGTGGAGCAACAAAAACTGAAGTTGTAAAAAGTTTTGATAACGGAAGTTATAGTATAGATATGGGAACAGACGATAAAAAAGTTCAAGGTGAAGTTTTAGTTGATGAAAGTGGTATAACTGAATATGGTATTCCATATAATGGATTTAGAGGTGAAAAATACATACAGAAAGTAAATTATGAAAATAGGACATGGTTAAGAGCACAAGCTGTAGAAATGGGTGGTAAAAATTATCCGATAGAAGATAATATTGCCATGAGTATAATTAATCAAGTTACAGAAATAAAAGGGTTTCCTGTTAATATAAGTGATAAAGTGACATGGTCTAAAATTAAAGATAACAAAGACAGTTGGTTTTTCTCAACAAAATATGCTCTTGATGTTTCTTCACCCAATAAAATAATCAAACCAACGACATATTTTAAAAATCCTAATGATAAAAATGGATCAATTGTTATTGTTCAACCATTAGAATATATAACATCACCTAAAGGTCCGATTAATATAGGACCGAAAGTTACGGGTTATGGTATTGGATTATCTTCAGCATTGATGAAAGAATTGAAATTAAAAGATGGGGATGTTGTTTATTTTTCAAATGAATAAAGAATAATAACAATTTTTGGGATATTTATAATAAAAACTATGGAAAACTCAAATTTATACGGAGTTGTTGATCAGTTTTTGAATCCAAAAAAATACAGAACAATTTCTGACGACGGAAAGAGTCAGGAAGTGTGTGATTTACAAACGGGTGAATGTTATGTAATAAGATCCAAAGACGGAATTGTTGAAAGAATTAATAAAAAATATATAACCGAAGACGGTAGACAACTTTTACAAGATTAAAATTATGGAACTAGAAAAAAAACTACAAGAGGAATTAAATCGTTATAGAGCTATTAATAAATATACTAAAACGATGGTTATGGAACAAGAAATTCCACCTCCCCCCGCTGATCCTGCTGCCGCACCTCCAGAAGGAGGACTTCCACCTGATCCAGGTGCGCCTGCAGATGCTGGTGCATTACCTCCACCCCCACCTGCGGACGCGGGTATGGGATCACCAGTAGGAGGAGACACCACAGAAGAAATAGATATTACAGATTTAGTTGATATGGTTAAAAGTATCAAAAAAGATCAAGATGATTCTAAAGGAGACACTGGAGATGTTATGGGACAAATGGATGCAGTATTTACTAAATTATCAGATTTAGAACAAAAGTTATCTCAAATGGATAGTGTTCTAATGAAAATTGATCAATTAGGAAGTAAAGTTGAATCAATGAGAGAGAAAACTCCACAAGAAAAATTAGAGATGAGATCTTTGGATTCTTATCCTTTTAGTCAAAATCCTCAAGAGTTCTTCTCTCAAAAACAAGGAGAAATGAAAGCAAGTGGTAAGAACGAATATGTTCTTACAAAACAAGAAGTTAACGATTATTCAAAAGATATGATAAAAAACACCTTTAATCCTGAAGTAGATCAAGATGAATTTAAATTCTAATATTAACTTATTTTTGGGACTACACGCTCAATTAAAAGTTTTTCATTGGCAAACTAAAGGGTTTTCTAGACATAAATCGTTTGCAAAAACAAGAGATACTTTAGAGGATTTGATGGACGAATTTGTTGAACAAGCAATGGGTCAATATGGTAGATTTGAACTTGATGATGAAACAAAAAGTATTAGCTTAATTAATTTATCTGAAGCCAAACCTTCACAAATGGCAGAAACAATATGTGAAGCTTTAGTTCAGATGACTGATCAAATTGATGAAAAGGACACTAATCTTTTGAATTTAAGAGATGAAATATTGGGACTTGTTCAAAAGTTAAAATATCTTTTGACTTTAGAATAAAAATAATTTTTGAAAAAAAAGTTTAAGCCGAATTTTACTATTCGGCTTTTTTTGTGTATATTTTTTTATATAACAATTAAATTTTTATTTTATGTCAACATTTGATTCAGTTCTCGCTCAGTATGAGAAAAACAAACAAGCCACAAGTGGCAACTCAAACAAAGTATCCTTAGAGGATAGAATGAAAAAGTATTTTACTACTGTCCTTGCTAAAGGAACTAAAGGTGAAGAAAGAAGAATTAGAATTCTACCTACAAAAGATGGTTCTTCTCCTTTTAAAGAAGTATACTTTCATGAAATCCAAGTGGATGGTAAATGGGTTAAACTTTATGATCCAAAACAAGAAGGTAAAAGATCTCCACTAAATGAGGTTAAAGAAGGATTAGAAATGACGGGTTTAGATTCTGACAGAGAGTTAGCTCGTCAGTATAGAAGTCGTAAATTCTATATTGTAAAGGTAATTGATAGAGATCATGAAGCAGATGGTGTTAAATTTTGGAGGTTTAAACACAATGCAAAACAAGATGGTATTTTGGATAAGATATTTCCAATTTTTCAAAAAAAGGGAGATATTACCGACATACAAAAAGGTCGAGACTTAATACTATTTTTGACATTAACAAAATCTGGAACAGGAAAAGAATATACCACAATTAACTCTATCATACCTGAAGATGCATCTCCTTTACATCAAGATGAGAGTGTATCTAAATTATGGGTTGAAGATGAATTGATGTGGTCAGATGTATATTCTAAAAAACCAGAAGAGTATCTCGAAATGGTTGCTAAAGGGGAAGTTCCACGTTGGGATGTGGAAGGAAAAAAATGGGTATCTAATTCTCAATCAGAAGAAACAATTGGATCACTGAAAAAATCAACACAAATAGACGACCCCCAAGATGAGGAGGGATCAAGTGACGATTTACCATTCTAATTAATGGTTTAACAAGGGGTTTGGAGATAACGTCAAAGGCCCCATTTTTCAAAATAATATTATGGCAATTAAGAAAAATAGTTTTGACGCGATAAAGAAAAAGTTCTCTAAAGAAGCTGAATATAAACCAGATAGATTTTTGGATTTGGGTGATGCATTTTTAGATGCAACGGGTATACCTGGTCCAGCAATAGGACATATCAATATGTTATTAGGACATAGTGACACCGGAAAAACAACAGCTTTAGTTAAAGCAGCCGTAGATGCACAAAAGAAAGGTATTATTCCTGTTTATATTATTACAGAACAAAAATGGAATTGGGATCATGCGGTTTTAATGGGTTTTGATAAAGATTCAGACTATCTTTTTAATAGTGATTTTGAATATATTGAACAAATTACAGATTATATTAATCAAGTATTAGATGCACAAGATAAAGGAGAAATAGATGCCGATCTTTTATTTCTTTGGGATTCTGTTGGATCTGTTCCATGTAAAATGACGTGGGAAGGTAAAGGTGGTAAACAACATAATGCATCTGTGTTATCTGATAAAATCGGAATGGGAATCAACCAACGTATCTCAGGATCAAGAAGAGCAGATAAAAAACATACCAATACTTTGATTATTGTTAACCAACCATGGGTTGAATTACCTGATAATCCATTTGGACAACCAAAAATCAAAGCCAAGGGTGGAGAGTCAATTTGGTTGAACTCAACTTTAGTTTTCCGTTTCGGAAATGAAAAAAATGCGGGAACAACAAAGATAAAGTTGACAAAAAATAAAAGAGAAATCAATATTGCTACAAGAACTAAAATTACCATCATGAAAAATCACGTTAATGGTTTGGGGTTTGCGGATGGTAAAATTATGGTCACACCACATGGATTTATGATGGCAAAAGATAATATCGAAGAAAAGGCGTCAAGAGAAATTTACATTAAGGACAACTTGGATTACATCAGTAAATTATTTGGTGAACAAGTTTCAGATATTAGTGAACTAGGATTTAAAACAGAAACCTCATCAGAAGATGATGAATAAACAAAGTATTAATGTCTGTATTATTAGTAGATGGAGATAATTTACTCACGATTGGTTTTTATGGTCTCAAAAATTATTTCTTTAAAGGAAAGCATATTGGAGCAATTTATCATTTTATTAATACTCTTAGGAGAGCGTTTGAAACATATCATTTAGATAAAATAGTTGTTTTTTGGGACGGAGAAGATGGGTCTCAATCAAGGAAAAAAATCTATCACCTTTATAAAGAAAATAGAAAATCAAGATTAAGAACAGACGAAGAGATCGATTCATATAATACTCAAAGAATAAGAGTAAAACAATACTTAGAAGAATTATATGTTAGACAAGGTGAGTTTCCTTTGTGTGAAACAGATGATTGTATTGCATATTATATTCAACAATCTCCTAATGAAAATATAACAATATATTCTGCTGATGGAGATTTAACTCAATTAGTTTCTGAGAATATTCAGATATATAATCCCTCCCATCAAAAAGTCTACAAAAAAAACGACACAATTTTATACGATCACCAAGAAATTAAAGTTGAAAATATTAAAATAGTTAAAATTCTTTGTGGAGATCCATCTGATAATATTTCTGGAATTAAAAATTTGGGTATTAGAAGATTACTATCACTTTTTCCCGAATTGAAAGAAAGAAAAGTGACCTTATCAGAGATTAAAGAAAAATCCAATTTGTTGTTTGAAGAAGATAAAAACAATTGGTTAATTAAAAATCTTTTGACTGGTGTAACCAAACACGGTGTATTTGGTGAAGAGTTTTTTTACATAAATGAACGTATTGTTAGTTTGGAAGAACCATTCTTAACTGATGAGGCAATGAGAACAATTTTAGAATTAATAAATGAAAACTTGGACCCCGAAGGTCGATCATATAAAAACACTATGAAAATGATGATGGAAGACGGTTTGTTTCAAATATTACCGAAATCCGATGATGCTTGGATAAACTTCCTGAATCCATTTCTTAGATTAACAAGGAAAGAAAAAAATAAAAGAATAATTAAAATTAAAAACTATGAGTAACCAAGAAAACGTAACCAAATTTGAATTTTTATTAACATTAGATGGTCACATTGTTTGTCAAAGATACTTCAATGTGAAAGAACATGTTGTTCAGTCAAGAAGATCCATGGATCTTCACGAATATGTAAAAAATATTTGTGAAGAAATTGCTTACGATTTGAAAATAAAAAGTTCCAATTATCTATGTGAGAATCAAAATTTTTTCCTAAATTCTGATGTTGTGGAAGAAACAAAAGTTGCCGAAAAAGAAGAATTTTTATTGCAAATTAAGCTAGGCGATGACGTATTTATTTCTAGAATATTTCCTGCATATTACTATCATCCTAAAGTTAGGTATACGGTAGATATTCGCCCAAAACTTAAGAGAATTTTGTCAGAATTGACTGACATTTTATCATCTGAAGAATTGGAAACAACTTATTTACAATACGAATTATAAAAATAGAACATATATATTAAATTTTATGCAAGAAAGAAATTTTGGACAATTAGGATTTTCATTTCAACAATCATTAATTAAGGCAATTATCGAAGATAAAAAGTATGGTGAAACTATTATTGATGTATTAGAAAGTAAGTATTTTGAAAATAACTCTTTTAAATTTATCATGGAAAACATTAAAGAGTTATTCAAACAATTTAATAAAATCCCCGATTATAATACCGTAGCACAGAAAATTATGTCGGAGAATGGTAGTAGAGACAACAACTCAAATGTTCACATTGACACCCTTGAAAATATAAAACTGTCAAACAATGATATTGAATTTCCAAAGGTGACGGCATTAAATTTTTGTAAACAACAGAATTTAAAACGTGTGTTGAAAAATGTCCAAAGTATAATCGAGAATGGTGAATTCGAATCTTATAACACAATTGAGGAAGAAATAAAGGGGGCATTACAAGTTGGTGTAACTAACGAAGAAGCTTTTGATGTTTTCCATAATATTGATGAAGCATTAGAAAAAGAAAATAGACATCCGATTTCTCTTGGTGTTACAGGTTTGGATAACTTATTAAATGGTGGTTTAGGAAGAGGTGAATTAGGTGTCGTGTTAGCACCAACTGGAACAGGTAAAACAACACTTTTAACAAAATTTGCAAACACCGCTTTTAATTTAGGTTTCAATGTCGTTCAAATATTTTTTGAGGACAATTCTGGTAATATTAAAAGAAAACATTACACAATTTGGTCAGGTGTTCCATCGGATCAACAACCTTTTTTAAAAGAAGAAGTTAAAGAAAAAGTCGACCAAGCACAAAAAAGATCAAAAGGTTCTATTAAACTTCTTAAATTACCTTCAGACAATGTGACAATTTCTGAAATTAAATCAAGACTTAGAAAGATGATTTCAGAAGGTTTTAAGATAGATCTCCTTATCATAGACTACGTAGATTGTATTAGTCCTGAGAGAGTCGCTTTCGGTGAAGAATGGAAAGGAGAAGGGTCAATTATGAGAAGTTTGGAGGCTATGACGGGTGAATTTGATATAGCAATATGGACAGCAACTCAAGGTAATCGTGAATCAATATCCTCTGATGTAGTTACAGGTGACCAAATGGGAGGATCAATCAAAAAGGCACAAATAGCTCACGTAATTGTTTCTATTGCAAAATCTTTGGAACAAAAAGAGAATAATATCGCAACATTGACACTATTGAAATCACGTATAGGTAAAGATGGTGTAATATTTACTAATTGTAAATTTAACAATGAATTATTGATAATTGATACAGATATACAAACAACATTACTTGGTCACGAAGAACAAAAAGTTCAAAAAAATGTGAATAGAGCCACAGAAGCATTCCATAGAAGACAACAAGTAATTAATAATAAATAAAATATAAAAAAAAGTAGAAATGCAGAAAGGAAAAAAGTTTCTAAGTGATTTAAAGTTACACTCGGATTATTTTAAATGGTTAGAAGAAAAGGGTAGGTATGAAACATGGGATGAAGCGTGTGAAAACATAATAGATGGTCATAGAAAAAAATATGTTGATTATTCGAAAGAAATTGAACCATACTTACAATCTGCTTTAGAAAGTATAAAAGACCAAGCTGTTTTGGCCTCCCAAAGAAATCTACAATATAGACATGAACAAATAATGAAACATAACACGAGAATGTTTAATTGTACATCTGGTCAGATTACTCGTAATAGAGTGTTCCAAGAAATTTTTTATTTGTCTCTAAGTGGATGTGGTTTCGGTGGTGGATTATTGATTCCATTTGTAAATAATTTAAGTAAACTACAAAGAAGAACGAAAGGAACAAAAACTTTTGTTATACAAGATAGTATAGAGGGTTGGGCAGATTCGTTGGGTGTATTAATGTCTTCTTACTTTGTTAATGATCAACCTTTTCCTGAATATGCAGGATACGCGGTTAAATTTGATTATTCACAAATTAGAGAAAAGGGTTCATTTATAAGTGGTGGATTTAAAGCTCCCGGTCATGAAGGTTTAAAACAATCTTTAGAAAAAATTGAAACTTTAATTGAAAAGTGGATTACAAATGAAGGTGAAAAAATTAGACCAATTTTGGCATTTGACATTATTTGTCATTCTTCAGATGCGGTATTATCAGGTGGTGTAAGACGTTCGGCACTCAATATGATCGTCGATCCTAATGATGATGAAATGATACATGCTAAAACTGGCAACTGGTTCACTGAAAATCCACAAAGAGGTAGAAGTAACAATTCAGTTTTACTTTTAAGAAGTGAAGTAACAAAAGAACAATTTGATTACTTAGTAAAATTGAATGATGGTGCAAATGATATTGGATTTGTTTTCGCAAATAGTTGGTTTGATATGTTTAATCCATGTTTTGAAATTTTGAAAATTCCTGTATTAGACAATATAGATTTTTCAAAAATACACTATGATGATATCGAATTATATGTAAAAAAGAATAAAAATAAATTTGGAATACAAGGTTGTAATTTGACAGAAATAAATGCCGAAAAATGTTCAACTAAAGATAAATTTTTGAAAGCGTGTAAAGACGCATCTATTTTAGGAACATTACAAGCGGGATATACAAATTTTCCATATTTAGGTGAAACGTCTAAAAAAATATTCGAAAGAGAGGCTTTATTAGGTGTTAGTATTACTGGTTGGATGAATAATCCTAAATTATTTAACGAAGAGTTATTAGAAGAGGGTGCACAAGTAGTTAAGGAAACCAATAAAGAGGTTGCATTTTTAATTGATATAAATCAAGCAGCAAGAACTACATGTGTTAAACCATCGGGTAACGCGTCGGTTGTTTTAGGTACAGCATCAGGTATACATCCAGAACATTCTGAGAAGTATTTTCGTATTATGCAGTTAAACAAAGAAAGTAATACTGCTAAATGGTTAACAGATAATATGTCGTTTTTACTCGAAGAAAGTGTTTGGTCATCAACAAAAAGTGATTATGTTGTTTTCGTACCAGTTGAAAATCCTAAAAATGGATTATTCAAAAAAGATATGAAGGGTACTAAACATCTTGAGTTAATCAAGTTAGTCCAACAACATTGGGTTAATGCGGGAACAAATCCTGAGTTATGCACATATAGTCCTGTAAATCATAATACTTCTTGTACTGTTATTATTGACGATAAAGATGTAATTGTTGATTACATATGGGATAATATAAACTTTTTTACCGCGGTAAGTTTTATATCTGATTATGGTGATAAAGATTTCAATCAAGCACCATTTACATCTGTTTTGAATCTTGATGAGATTGTTGCATCATATGGTAAGGGATCAATTTTAGCTTCGGGTCTCGTTGTGGATGGGTTACATTATTTTAATAACAATTTATGGTCGGCATGTGATCATCTGTTAGATAACACTATTCCAATAACAGGTAATAGAGAACAAGTGTTATTGAAAAAATATTGGATAGAAAGAGCTAAAAAGTTTGCGAAAAACTATTTTAAAGGTGATTTGAAAAAAATGGTTTATTGCTTAAAAGATGTTCATTTATTCCATAAATGGGAAACAGTAACACGTCAGTTTAAAGAAGTTAATTTTGGTGAAATTTTAGATAAACCACAATATAAAGATGTAAGTGATTTTGCATCTATGGCTTGTAGTGGAGGATCTTGTGAAATTACTAAAATATGAGTAAATTAATTGTGGGTGAAGATTATACAATAGAGGAGAAGTCGGGATTATTGGTCCTGACTTCTTTTTTTTTGACTAAAAGAGGATATTGTTGTGGTAATAAATGTATAAATTGTCCATATAAACCCGAATCAATGAACGGTAATAAAATATTGGGTAACCCTGATTTATTTAAGGATAGATTAAATACACCCAAGACTCGACAATATTAAGGGTGAATATCGAGTCACTATTTATTACAATTTTTTCAATCTTTATATTTATTTCATATGGCTACAACATATGGAATAGATTTTCCCTTTAGGGATAGTAAAACAGGACAATATCTTTCTTTAACGAATACTCCCGAAAGAGAGGTTAGGGCCAATCTCATACATCTACTTTTAACAAAAAAGGGAAGTAGATATTTTTTACCAAATTTTGGAACAAGAATATACGAATACATTTTTGAACAAAATGACATAGTTTCTTTTAACTTAATAGAAGATGAAATTAGAGAGGGAGTTAGAAAGTTTATACCGAATTTAGACATAAATTCAATTACCATAAACTCAGCGGAATTGGATCCTGAACAAGATAGAACATTTTCTCAAGAGGAAGATGAAAGATTATTTAGAGTTTCAGATTTTTCAAATAAACCATATACCGCAAAAGTTAGAATAGATTACACAGTAAATAACGCCGCCTTTTCTTCTTCTGATTTTATAATTATTAATATATAAAATGGCAAAAAAAATATCATACGCAGTAAGGGACTTCGCAGGATTAAGACAAGAATTGGTTAATATGACCAAAGAATATTATCCTGATTTAGTAAAAAATACAAATGACGCATCAATTTTTTCAGTATTGTTGGATTTAAACGCCGCTGTAACTGATAATCTACATTTTCATATTGATAGAGTTTGGCAAGAAACAACACTAGATTTCGCACAACAAAGACAATCATTGTTTCATATTGCAAAAACATATGGTATGAAAATTCCTGGTAATAGACCATCAGTATCTTTAAGTGATTTTTCAATAAATGTTCCTGTCTCGGGAGATAAGGAAGATGTTAGATATTTAGGAGTGTTAAAGGCTGGTGCACAAGTATCAGGTGGAGGACAAGTTTTTGAAACAATTGAAGATATTGATTTTTCAAGTCCATTTAATTCAAAAGGAGAAGTAAACAGATTAAAAATTCCAAATTTTGACGCAAACGATAGATTAATATCATATACTATTACCAAGAGAGAAGCGGTTGTGAATGGGGTTACAAGAATATTCAGAAGAGTTATTACTGAAATTGATCAAAAACCATTTTTAAAACTTTATTTACCTGAAACGAATATTTTAGGAATAGTCTCAGTCATTCATAAAGATGGAACTACTTTTGCGGGTAATCCAACTTCCACTGAATTTAATACAAGCTCGAATAAATGGTATGAAGTTAAATCGTTAATAGAAGATAAAGTTTTTGTTCCAGATTCAACATCAGCATCAGATAGAGATAATTTTAAATCCGGTAATTACGTTAGAGTTACTAATAAATTTATAACAGAATACACACCTGAAAGTTTTTTTTCATTGACATTTGGATCAGGAAACATTGACCCAATGAGTAATTTAGATGATTTTATGTCAGGAGATTTAAAAGTTAATTTGTCAACTTATTTAAATAATATATCATTAGGTAGTTTACCTAAACCTAACACAACAATTTTTGTAAAATATAGAATCGGTGGTGGTAAAAATTCTAATTTAGGTGTTGATGTAATAACAAGTATTGATGATATTGAATTCGAAGTAAATGGACCACTATCAAATGTTAATACACAAGTTGTCAATTCTTTAACAGTAAGAAATGTTACACCGGCAATTGGAGGTTCTGATCAACCTACAATAGAGGAGATTAGAAATATGATCGCATACAACTTTGCAGCACAAAACAGAGCGGTAACATTAAATGATTATAAATCATTAATTGAAACAATGCCGTCAACTTATGGTGCACCAGCTAAAGTAAATGTATTGGAGGAAGATAATAAAATTAAAATTAAATTATTGTCTTATGACGATAAAGGTAATTTAACTGATGTAGTATCAAATACTTTGAAAAACAATATTTTAAATTATCTTTCAGAATTTAGAATGATAAATGATTATATTGAAATACAAAGTGGTGAAGTAATTGATTTAAGTTTAGAAATTGATTTAATTATAGATAAAAATGAATCAAGATCTGATGTAATTAGAGAGACAATAAACAAAACATCACAATTTTTTGCAATAGAAAAAAGAAAAATGGGTGATCCTTTGTTTGTTGGTGATCTATCGAGAGAAATTGGTAATGTCGGTGGAGTAACAAATGTTGTAGAAATAAGAGTTTTTAATAAAATAGGTGGCGAATATTCATCATCACAAGTTACCCAACAATATAAAAATCCTGTGACAAAAGAAATTTTACAATCTGACATGACTATTTTTATGAAAGCAAACCAAATTTATCAAATTAGGTTTCCTAATGTAGATATTAAGGTTAGGGTTAGATCCTTAGGTTCAACTACATTTTAATTAGATTTTTATTTATAATAATAGAAATTTCCATGCTTTCTATTTATTATAAGAATGATACAAAAACATAGAATTGCGACAAATATAGGGGTAGACCAAAAAGTAATTGTAGAATTGAAACAAAACTACGATTTACTAGAAATCTTGTCTTTAAAATTTAGTCAAAAACAAACCTATACTTCACTATGTTCCGATTATGGAGTTGTTTGTGGTAGAATTTCGGTAAATAATGGATTTGGAATACCGAATGCAAGAGTTTCAATTTTTATTCCTTTGTCAGATATGGATGAAAACGATCCGGTTGTATCTGCATTATACCCATACAAATCCCCAACAGAAAAAAATGACAATGGTTTAAGATATAATTTATTACCAGAAAGGAAGCAACATGGTGGACATGAACCTGTTGGTTCTTTTTTTGATCAGAGTGACGTTTTGAATAATGAGTCAAAATTAGAAGTGTTTGAAAAATATTATTCATATACGGTAAAAACAAATGATGCTGGTGATTTTATGATTTGGGGAGTTCCAATAGGACCACAAATATTACATGTTGATATTGATTTGTCCGATATAAGTTGTTTTTCACTTAGGCCCGATGATTTTATAAGACAAGGTATTGGAGTAGACCAATTTAAAAACACATATACTTTTAAGTCATCAACAGATTTATCTACATTACCACAAATAGTATCTTTTGACAAATCAATTGAAGTTTTCTCTTTTTGGGGAAATGTCGATTTATGTGAAATTGGAATTACTAGAACTGATTTTGATTTATCCGATGAGGGGGTAAAGGTTGAACCTAAAGCTTATTTACTTGGTTCAGTATTTTCAGATCAAGGTAACAATTCTGTTAATAAAAACTGCACACCAAAAAACACAATGGGATATAAATGTAATTTAACATCGGATCCCGCAGTTATTGAGGTATTGAGATTCACAAGTAAAAAAGATATAAATAACAGACCAATACTTGAACTCTATGAAATTAATGAAGATGTAGATGATAGTGGATCATTTGTATTAACATTACCAATGAATATGGATTATGTTTACACAAATGAATTTGGCGAAAATGAAATAACTAATGATCCTAATAAAGGTATACCAACATCAGGTTGTTATAGATTTAGAATATCAACAAAAAACGAATCAGTAGGTAGAGTAAGAACAACCGCGTCTTATTTGGTACCTAATATAAGAGAATTTGAAAATGAAATAGATAAATCATATGCGTGGTCAACAGATTGGAGTGATTATCCAATAGGTGCAACAAATAATTCAATTATTTTTTATAGTGAAAATGGGAGATATTACCCTAAAGATTATTTTTATCGATTGACTTATAATAAAGTATATTCTGTATCATCTTTCATGGGTTCATATTTTAGCTCAAGTGGTGGTGGGAGAGATACTTTCTTAGGAATAAAAGAAATTTCACCAAAAAAAGAAGATGATTGTGAAGAAAACGTTGTTACACCACCAATAAATTTTGGTATAGAAAAATTCACATTTGCAATTCTTATTGCAACCATTTTGAATATATTTGAGAGATTAATATATTATGCTTTTATTGCTGCTGTTCAAATTTTAATAATACCATTTCAAGCTTTATATAATTTTAGAATTAGAATAAGAGCATTTCGTGTCACAATAATTGATTGGAGACCATTTGAATTTTTAGATAGAGCGGTAATAGAACCATTACAAAGATTTGGAACTGTTAGATTAGGTATAGCAATTTATCCGGATTGTGAAACTTGTGATAATTTAGATTATGTAAATGAACTCCCCAATACAAACGAAGACCCCGCATTACTATTTACCGAGATTGCAAGTGGAACTGCAATACCTGACAATTATATGGTAACATATGGATGTGCAGGATATACAGACGATGATCCTTCATTGACTAGACTTTATTTTGTAATACCTGGTGGAACATGTTCGCCAGCATCAGATGTTGAACCAACGTTTTTGGCTTCATATAATTTGACTATGTTAATAAACGAACCATCAAGATTTGTTGTCAAATTCAATAATAGTCAACTTTATGATACCTTAGTGTTGAATCAAGAAATTATTAATGGTATAACTACACACTATTTTGATGATTATGTTAAATGTTCATATACAAATAACAGGTTAAATGAACCAACAGAACCAATAACATATAAAATATATGATAAAAACTCTTTATTATTAGGTGGAAGTGGTGGAAGTGGTTTACAAAGTGAACTTCAAGGCGGTTGTCAACAATACGTTTCAGTCTATAGAGAAAATATTGTTAGTCATAGTTATTGTGTTGTAGATCCATCGATATCATATAATTCACTTACTACGTCAAATTTAGTTTTAGGATCATCATGTCCACCTGATAAAATTAATGTTGGACAAGTTATTAGAAATGTAGATGCAAATCCGTGTGGTACGTGTGGAACCAAAAGTGGGTATTCTGAATTTAGATTTGGTTTGTTCACTATTATTCCAGCAGCGAGTACTAGAAATTGGGGTGTAAATTTTGACGCTATAACCGAATATGCAATAAGAAAACTTGTTGCCAAGTTATTTTGTGAGGGATATGTAAACTATTCATTTATTGACAACTGGTTGACCGGTGCATTATATATATTTCCATTTAAATCAAAAGTTAGATGGGATAATGAGGAAGAACTTGATTTAAATTATAGAAGAACAAAGTATTGTGATAATTTAGTTTATTACAAAGTAGGAACAATAAATAATCCTGATAAAAGATTTTATTATAGATCTACAAAATATATTTCGGGTAAATTTAACAGAAGTATTAAAAATACATTAGGTCATCCGACAACTATAGTTGATTTGGGACCAAGAGATGAATTTATTAAAGAAATTTGTGTAGATGCATCTGTAGATCCTAATTGTTCTATTGTTAGAAGTATAGGCCCCACATCATATCAAAATTTTAAAGAATTACTAGGACTTTATATAAATTATAAACTTGATTATTTGGGCCCTGATGGTGGTATTAAATCATTTTTTAAAAATAATGGATTTAATACAATATTACCAAACAAATTAGATGGAAGAGTTTTAAACGGTGATATTTTACAATTGATATCTATAAATAATGAAACCGGTATTGAAGAATTTGATTTACAAAATAGAAATTATGCCGTTTATAGTCCACAGATTTTGGATGTAGAAAGTTATCCAACATTGTTAGATGGTGGACCCATGCCGATAAATTTTGTTTTAGATGGGACGAGTAATGTAACGGGATCTGTGTTTGATGGTGAAGGTTTTAGAGTTAGAGCATGTTTGAATGAGATAGGTAGATTGACTGAAGCATCACAAGACGTTCCTTTCTTTTTATGGGATAAAGGAGGAGATGGATTTGGTTCTGGTACAAATCATCATTGGGATTATAATAACATAGAAGTTCAACCGCTACAAGGTATGACTAAGGAATATAAATATACTGGTGATTCTACACATAAGTATATTTTATTTCCGATGACTAAATTATATAGTGGAAATACATTTACATACCCAAGTATTCAATTTAATGATATAATAGCGGATGTTGTGAGTACAAGTGCGGTTCATACAAACTATGACATGCAAGAAGAGGGATTTAGTGTTTTAGAATGTGATGATGAAGATAACCCGACAACAGGAAATTTATATATTAGAACTGGTGATACAGCAAACTGGGCAACAATATCTTGGACAAATACAACAGATTTCCTTATAAAACCAACAACAACAAATTATAATGGAAATCAACAAATTTTATCAACACCATTTTTATTTTATTTTGGATTGAGACCGGGCAAAACTGCGGTTGATAAATTTATGGAAAGATTCGGGCCGAAAGGTGCTTTTAAATCTGCTGAATAATGGAAAAGAGAGAAATATTATTACCAAGTAAATTATTTAAAAAGGCAAATGATGCGGATTTAAATATAAGAGTTGGATTAGATGAATCTGAAGCGTTATTAAGGAATGGCGATAGAGACATTGTGCTAGATCTTGCAGAATTATTTAATAAAGAAAGACAAGATAGTAAAAATTATAAGATACATGGAAAAATAAAAATGGTTTTTAGAAACATGTATAGTGGATCAACAACGTACCCGTATTTAGAAGAACGATTATATTTAAATGGTGACGGTAGTAATAATAATTTTGATGGATTTTTACCTTATAATGAATTTGCTTTTTTGAGAAATGATGTTGTAAGGGAAGTAACCTTACCGACATCCGTTAGTGGGTCTACTTTAGGAATATACACCCCAACTAGAATTATAACTGGATCAACTGGTCACACAACAATAACAACAGCATCGGCACCATATCATAATTGGAACATTTATCTTTCTTATGCATACACTGGAATAACAAATTATCCCATGGTATATACATTATCGGGTTCACCAAAAACTGAATTTAGTAATATTGTTCATTTTACAAGTGGTGACGGAATACCATTTAGGTGTCAACAATCTGATAGATATTATATTTTTACAAGCCCTGTTAAGCACGGAATGTCTGCTGGAGAGTTTATATCATTTTCAGGAACGTCTATTACCGGAAATGTTTCGGGAAGAACATACACAATTAATAGTGTCGGTAACGAAACATTTGATTCTGAAAATTATGTAATTAATATTTTGAAATCACAATTCAAAACGGGAACAACAATTAGTGGAATTTACTTAGGTAAAAGGTGTTTAGATAAAAGAAATATCAGTGGTACCACTTCACAATATTATGTTCATAAATTAAAAACACTTAGAGAAACTAAAGATTATATTTTAGATAAGATTGGGTTTGAAAGCCCAATATGGGAGGACGAAAAAAAATTATTGTTTGAAAATAGTGCCGGTACTAATGATGTATTAGTTGTAAGAAATAGAATGGAATCTTTGATATATGATTTTAAAGAACCATTTGTTCTTTCTGGAATAACTAATAATTTAGGATTTACTCCTACCGATGTATATGTTTCAATTTTATTTAGGAATGGAAATGGTTATTTTATTAATCCACCAAAAGTTGGTTTCAAATTTAATCTTCATGATACGTGGATAGATGAACACTTTTCAGGAAATACCTCGAATGAGTTATCAATGAGCGGTGTTACTATTTTTAGTGGTGCAACTGCAGGGTTTTCTTTTTCTGGTGGAACATCACTACAAACAGGAACAACACTTGTCGGGTCGTTTGTTGAATATAACAGAAAAGAATTAAAGGAGAGAATAATATCGGAATCAATACATAAAATTATTAATCCATTATCAATATTTGATTATGAACAAAATAATTCTTCAGTTTTTTCTGGTTCAACAACGGATAATCCGTTTGGTTTGATATATCAACCACATTATAGAGTCAAATTAAGAGAATTATCTCCATATACTGAATTTTCAAATACAAACGAAATTTATAATTTACCTGAAAATACAAAATATGATAGTGAAGATAATGTGTGGAGATGGAGAGATCTTTATGATCATGGTAATATTGATCCTGATGGATTTGGAACAGATTTTTCTTTTATTAATAATATTCACTACGTAAAAAGAGATATAAATTTCTATTTAAGAAATGAAGCATATTATATGAATAAGTTAGATGGCTTAGCCAAATTTAAATCTCCTAAATGTTAAATGAAAATAAGAAGAAGTTCTGAAGATTTAAATTTTATTTTTAATGGTGATACTTCATTCAAAGCAGACGCTGGATGGGAAGAAAATTTAAGAGACTTTGAAAAAGAAACTCTTACTTCAATTATTAATCCAGCTGAAAACTATGAAACGGTAAGATATATTCATAAGGAATATAATTGTGGTAGTGGTATAACACAAAATGACATTTGGTTTTATTTTTATTTTTTAGATAACACAAATAATTACACAAATGGATTAGACTATAGTTTAGTAGATATAACACCTAAAGAAAATGCACAAATGTTGGCGCAATCTACAAATAGTTTCTTTAGGTTAGAATTTTATAAAACACCAAACAATACTCCACCTGATAGATCTAATAGAAAACTTGCTTTTGCTAAAAATCTTTCATTACCAAACGGTGAAAAATATTTTTATACAACTTTAAATGATTACATATTTGTTCCTGTATTCACTGGATCTAATTATAGAAACTCTGAAAACATGTATTTGTATTGGTTTCAGGATGATTCCGTTTTAGGTGACACAACATTATCTGGTAACACATTTTGGATGACTGCTAGATTTTTTAATGCTAAAGATGGATCAATATCTAATTTTCATAATAGAGTATTAACACCAAACCACGAATTTATTGAAGAAGAAGATTTTTATTATAGAGTAACATTTGATAAAAGTTTACACACTTATGAAATATGTTCATATAGTGGTAATACTTTATTTGGTCCATGTAATACTAATGATGTTAGAGGTAAAGTTTGTAACTCAGTCAATTTTTATCAAAGTTACACACCATCAACAACTACAATTCCACAAACAACGAGGACGCCCACACCAACAATTAGTGTAACCGCAACCCAAACAATTACACCAACACCAACTAGAACACCAACAAAAACGGCAACACAGACTCCTACACCAACTCCAACAAGAACACCATTTTCTACCTTGACACCAACACCTTCAATTACTGCCTCTCCAACTACAACACCTACACCTACTCAAACATTAACGTCAACACCTACGCCAACTCCAACTCCAACACCTACTCAAACATTAACACAAACAGTTACACCAACGCAAACACTTACACAGAGTGTAACGGCAACTTCTACGCCAACACCAACACCTACGCAAACTGAAACAGCAACGCTAACTCCAACTCCAACACCAACGCAAACATTAACACAGAGTGTAACGGCAACTTCTACGCCAACTCCAACACCAACGCAAACACTTACACAGAGTGTAACGGCAACTTCTACGCCAACTCCAACACCTACGCAAACTGAAACACCTACACAAACACTTACACAGAGTGTAACAGCAACGCCAACGCAAACTCCAACACCTACGCAAACTGAAACAGCAACGCTAACTCCAACTCCAACACCAACGCAAACACTTACACAGAGTGTAACGGCAACTTCTACGCCAACTCCAACACCTACGCAAACACTTACACAGAGTGTAACGGCAACTCCTACGCCAACTCCAACGCAAACACTTACACAGAGTGTAACAGCAACGCCAACACCAACTCCAACACCTACTCAAACATTAACTCAAACAGTTACATCTACACCTACACCTACGCCAACGCAAACACTTACACAGAGTGTAACAGCAACTTCTACGCCAACCCCAACGCCAACGCAAACATTAACACAGAGTGTAACGGCAACTTCTACGCCAACTCCAACGCAAACACTTACACAGAGTGTAACGTCAACTTCTACGCCAACCCCAACACCAACGCAAACATTAACTCAAACAGTTACATCTACACCTACACCTACACCAACGCAAACACTTACACAGAGTGTAACGGCAACTTCTACGCCAACACCAACACCTACGCAAACTGAAACACCAACGCAAACATTAACACAGAGTGTAACGGCAACTTCTACGCCAACTCCAACGCCAACGCAAACATTAACACAGAGTGTAACGGCAACTTCTACGCCAACACCAACACCAACAAGAACTGTTACACCAACAAGAACTAATACGCCTACACCAACACCAACAATAACTCCTACACCAACAAGAACTAATACGCCCACACCAACACCAACGCAAACATTAACTCCAACACAACCATGTAATTGTAAGTATCATGACATATATGTAAATCAAAATGATATTGATGATTCTGATAATCAGGCAGTATACTTTGAATATTATGATTGTATAACTGGATTGCTTGAAACACAGACAAGAGGTGCAGCAGGAACGATTGAAGATGCATTCTGTCATAACATAAATGCGGGTAATACATCTGTATATTATATAAAGGACGGCAATAATGTGGCAGCTCAAAGTACCATAACAAATACATTTGTTGATTGTTGTCCCGGTTATTTTGATTGCGGATACGGATGTCAATATTATGAGGAAAATCCGGGATGTTCACCTTGTGATCCTTCTAGTCTCTAAAAATTAATATAATGAAAAATAAATATGAAATATTAAAAAAAACTATTACAAGTGGTTCACTTATATCTGAAATCAGTCAAAATTGGTATGATTCTTTCGGTCAAGTAATTCCTTGGTCTGGTAGTGTTTATATTGGACCTAATCAAAACGATATAATATATAACACAAATGTTACAGGATCTTTAATTGAAGGATATTATAAATGGACTGGAACAACATGGAATTTAATAACATCGGGTTCAGCATACGATAACTACAACATACCAATATTTTTGACTGCGACAAATGATGAAATGGGTGTTATGGTTGGTTTTGATGGAGATATCGAACAAGTAGAACAACTTGTAAATTTTTCATATTCAGGTGTTACAGGAACTTCTACCGTTACGATTTATAATACAGTTAACACAGATAGATTAAGAACAATAACAGAGGCGACATATACAATAAATTGGGGGGATAATTCAACAGCTAATTTATCGATATCACCAACAGGACCTTTATCATCAGAAACAAAAACCTATATTAATTCTGGTGAATATAAAATTTCTGTTACCATGAGCACACCATGGACAACCAATAAAGTTGAAAAAATTATTAAGATTCCATTTGACGCAACAGTTACAAATCATTTAGGAACATTTACAGGAACAACTGTACCAGCGTATTCTAATATGACTGGACAAAGCTTAAATTATTTAAATGACTATGATTACACAAATGTCACAGGAACAACAACAGGGTTCACTTATTTAGCAATAGGTAACAGCAGTTTGTCTCAAAAATTAAAATATGGTCAAAATCCTAATTTGATAATATCTTACAGTGGAGTTACAACTGGAACAGATACTATAGGAAACTATACAGGATATACGATTGGTGATTTATATTATAAAGATTATCCCAATAAATATACTATGATTACAGGGACTACTGTGGGAATTACAAAAGAAGAGGTTTTTAACCGTGTCTTAACAAGAAATGAACATTTTTTAGGTTTTGTTGATGAACCTGTAATTTTTTCAGATGTTTTTGTGGAAAGAGGAAAACAATCTGTAATGGAAAAGAATCTAAGATTAATTGAAATAGATAGTATGGGAGAACTTAGTATATATGGAAATGGATTTTATAATATCAGAAAACAATAAAAATTATATTTATTAATAAAAGTTATGGCAGTTGGAAGTTATGGTATAGTTAGACCGGCGGACGTTTCTCCAAATGACGTTGAGATTCTCTTACATTACGTTTCAGGTAGAACTGCAAATTCTCCTGTTACCTTAACAAAATTAGACGCAGGAGACATCTTAAGTCCAATTATACACAATGAAGATACCACAGATGACACTACTCAACAAAACATAGAGATCATTGGTGGTCTATATAATTTGAAATTAGAATCATCTAATTTTTCGGAGTTGGGTATATATACTGTTCACATCAGACCAAAACAAATTAGAACAACTATAACGGATTGTGGAATATTGGCATCTTTACCATCAGTAAGGGGTGTTATAATTGATTTAACAAATGTTCCATCTGAAGATAGGAATAAATTTACACCACAAGGTTTAGTGGGGTATAGAATAGAATATATAAATAAAACAACAAAACAAAAAATACCTAATTTCTATAGAATAGTAACATCTAGCTTTTATTGTGTCCCAATCCAATCGAATTTAACAAATTCAATACAAAGAGCAATTAGATATCAATATTCAGATACCGCAAGTAACTTAATGTTTTTAACCGTAACACCATCATCCGCACCAACAAATAGACCAAATACAGTTCCATTTATAGGAGAACCTTCACAAAAAATTATTTTAACTAATACTTTTTTCAACCCAACAACTATTGAAATAGAAATGGTCGAACATGATTCTTCAACATTGGCACACGCTCTTTACGGTAATCAAAGTAAGGCAATATCTTCTGGTATCTACACAATTTATGACAATAACAACAATATCTACAAACAATACAATCTTTACGAAATCAAAGATGAACTTAACGAAACATTATATGAGATACGTGAAGAAAAAACAGATATTGATGAAACATTAAATTTAGAAGATATTACTAACGTATAATGGCAAAGAGAAAAGTTCCAAGTCAGGCGGCTAGTGGTGAAGAAACATTTAGTGATAGTTTAGTCGGTAGACAAATTACCGATGGATCAAGCTCTTTGACTAATACTGTCTTTAGTATTGATAGAACATTACCAGAAAAAGATAGTAAAAAATTTCAAACATCGCCATTCTCGGATTTTTTTTCTTTAAATGATTTGAAAGAAGAAAAAGATACACCATCATTGTTATCCGCTGAAGAAAAGAAAAAAAATATAAAATTCAGAAATGGTAAAGATGATGCCTCTAGATCTTTGTATGGGTCATTAAGAAGTAGAATTGGAAATTCAATACAAAAAATTATAAAAAAATTTCCGGCCGGTGTTTTAGTAGACGCGACAACACCTGTAAGAACAAGTAACAATACAGCAAAAAATATAACTTACAGTCCAATATTGAAATCAACACAACTTGAAATTGATGTTTCAATGTTGTATAACACGTTTGGAATTGTTTTTAAAAAACCATCATCACCTGAAAAGGTAAATAAAGAAAATCCATTAAGAGATTTTTTTTCTTCTTATACAAAATATGTAATTGAAATAAGTGGATCAACATATAATTTGGTTGGATACACAGAACCAAATTCATCAAATACTATTACTTTAAATGTATCTGGACAACCATTTACAGGATCAACATATTCTGAATCTTTTTTGATAAGACCAAACAATGGTACAATTGAAGAGTTTCATAATGGTCTTGATGATTTAGAAGAATTATTATTAGATAGACAAAGTAATCCAAAATACGAAGCAAAGTTTAAAGTCCCAAAAGATAGTTTTGACGGATCCTCAACTGATATTGTAACAGTAGAAATTAACTGGCCAATTTCAAAAGATAATTGGAATCCACAAATTGTAGGATTAGACTACGAAGAATATCTAACAAAAATAAATTCTTTAGCAGAAGAAATTGACAATTATAAATCTAATTTAATATTAAGATTTTTAACTTCAGGTCAGTTATTTGAATATGATACTTTAGAAAAAAAAGGTGAAACAATTTTTCAATTGTATGGTCAATCTTTTGATAAAGTAAAAAAATATATTGATAACATTGCTTTAATGAGAAATGTTACATATGACGGAATAAATAATTTACCAGATATTTTACTAAAAAATCTTGCAAACACTTTAGGTTTAGATACAGTCAATCTATTTGATGAAAATAATTTAGAACAATCATTATATACAAGACACCAATCTAATTATTCTGGTATTACTACATCTTTTAATGTTGTTGATGCCGAATATGAATTTTATAGAAGATTACTTGTTAACCTTGCCTTTATCTATAAATCAAAGGGGACAAGAACAGCAATAGAATTTTTCTTAAAATTTTTAGGGGCACCCGAACCATTAATTAAAATTGATGAATATGTTTATAAAGTAAAAACATTACCGAAAAGTAATGATATAGAAGATGACATTTATGATGCAATACAAGGTAATAAAATATCTTTTGTTGTTACAGGATTTACAGGAACAACATATTCGTATTTAACAGGAACAACAAGATCTTCTATAACTTATAATAGAGACAACTATCCAGTAGATGAAGATAGTGGATTACCAAAATCAACAACTAACACATCTGAAGATACATTCTTTCAGAAAGGTGCTGGTTGGTATGATGTGACATTATCTCACAGAGCACAAATGGTTTTAGATGAGGAAAATTCAATAACTACTGGTAGATCAAGGACTACTGTAACTAAAATTAAACCTTATACTTACGGAGAAGATTATTTTGACTTGTATAGAACATTGCCAGGATTAGATACAGGATATGAATTATTAGGAAATATTGATAATTTTAAAGGGTCCGTAGATAATACAGAATCTTTATTCACACTAAACAGAAAAAATTTAAGTGTATATCTATCTTCAGCACAATCATTAGATTACGATATATACAGAAAATCAAGAGAATTAGAAGTTGTTATTGGTTTATTACCAATACAAACGGGTTTTACATTTAGTGAATTCTTAGATAGTGTTTATAATCAAGTAATTCATAATTCCAATGTCATTAGATTTAAACCTAATTACATTCAATTAGAAGATTTATATTCAAAATATTTGTCATTGACAGGTGTAACTCATTATGATTACTTACTAACAAATGAGTTTATAGAAAAAATGTCACCGTATTGGGTTCAGATATTGGAACAAATGGTACCGGCAACTACGTTGTGGACTGGTGGTAATTTAATTGAAAATGGAAGAATAAAAAGATCAAAATACAAATACACAAAACCGTGTCAAGTATTGGAAATTATTGATGATTTATATCCCGATTTTGTGCAACTTATAGGAGATGAACAAAATGATGGTGAAGTTGGTATAGGTGATGATGACCCCGATAAAGATGGTGTATTAAGAATATATCCAGCTTTTGAAATTAACGGTGTTTTATATTCAGGTGAGACAAACAATTTAAATCATTTTGTTCAAATTTTAGGAACATCAACAGTTTCAGGAGTTAGTGCAAGGTTATATAACCCTTCACCACCTTATGTTGTTGATCCCGATTATTCAGAAATTAGAACACAATGGTCGGCAAAAACGATAAATGTTATTAATTATATAAATGCTAACTCAACAATTTTTATTGATTTGAGTGGAACAAGTAGTACGTATACAGGTTACACAAGTCAATCTGGAATTACTACAGGAACAACAATGGTTCCTTACTTTACTTACGAGTTTTTCACTAACGACGCCAACCAAGAAAAAATTAAATTTATTTCATCTAAATATGGATTTAATAAATGCACTGTGGATAAATTCAATTTCAAATATGTAACAATCGAATATAGTTCACCACCGCCAACACCAACACCTACAAGAACTCCTACGCCTACACCAACACCAACAAGAACTGTTACACCAACAAGAACTCTTACGCCTACACCAACACCAACAAGAACTGTTACACCAACAAGATCTCTGACACCCACACCTACACCAACTAAAACATTAACATCAACTGTACCTTCAACAGCAACACCAACACCTACGCAAACTGAAACAGCAACACTAAATCCAACTCCAACACCAACACCTACACCAACAACAACTGATCCTGCAACAACCCCTACACCCACAGCTACACCAACTCCAACACCAACACCTACACCACCAACAGAGTATTGTATTCAGTATACTATAAATTATGATGTTAGCCAACCTGCATCGTCTTGTGGAACTGGATTATATGATAGTGTGGATGAGATTACAGTAACCTTGTACGATAGTCCTGGAGGTTCTCCAATTAATGCTACAGAAAATATCACCATACAATTTAGTGGAAGTGAAATGATGGATTGTTCAGGATATCCTTTCACTGTATACCCTGTATCTGTTGTAATTAATTCGGGATCATCAAGTGGTTTTTCAACATACACACAAAGTGGTTATAGAATATGTGAACAAGATTCACTTTGTAAGGCTTTCTCTATAAATGATTTAACAATATATAGTATTACACCTTCTTCATATGAGGTTTGTGTAATTCCGACATTAACTCCTACCCCTACGCCAACTCCAACACCTACACCGAGTTGTGTGTGTCATAGTATGACATATAATGATGGACAATTGCCGGGTGATTTATATGTAAGATACCGTTCTTGTGGTAGTGGAGTTGTAACGGAATTGATAAGTGAACTTTTAACAGATGATAATGGAGATGGAACATATACCGCACATATTTGTGTTGATGTGACCGGAAGTTATAATAATCCTATTTGTGTTCAAGATGGTAATGAAGTATTATGTCCAAACGGTCTTTCATGGTCATCATCTTTACAAAACTGTAGTAGCCCATTTGATTGTAATGTAAGTTAAAAATTAATTCAAAATATTTATAACATATGAGTTTTTTAGACAGTAATATATCAGAACATTTAACGGCTAGATTGACCCAAAAGGGAAGAAACGCAATTTCAAAAGGAAACTTTAATATAACAAATTTTGTAATTGGTGATTCGGAATTTGATTATAGAGACCCATTTTCTGGTTTAACGACTTCCACAACTCATCAGAAAGTATTTGCACCATTTGATAAGAACTCACAAGTTAAATATCCCATTAAATTCAGTGGAGTTGATTTGAGTGGAACCACAATATACGGTGTTCCAATTCAAGCTTCTGAAACTGAAACATTAAGAAATGTGATGGGACCAGCTGGATTTGTTTCAGATTACAAACCTTTTAATTTATCTTCTGAAACTGGAACTACAATTGGTTGTATTTCAGGAATAGTAGATTTATCCTCAATAAGTGGAACAACATTAATTACTGCAAAAAAACCAAGTAGTGGTGTTACATACACAAATTGTGACACCATAACAATATCTTTCAATAATTTATATAGTGGATCAACAGGTGATTATTTTGTTACTGGTGACACACATAGTTTAGTATACAAAGTTATATCTGTAACAACAGGTTTGACATCTGATGTGATTACATTAGACAGAAATACTCCTGATTTATCTTCATTATCAGGAAAAGCTGCAATAATTTGTAATAGGTGTGAAATGGAATTTGAGACTGTTAGTGACGTTGATAATACGTGTATCCCTCAATTACCTGAAACAACCGAACAACAAAATCCATGGAAACTTAATTTAGTTTGGGATCAGAAACCAATAGGAATGCAGTCAAGTGATAGAGCGTTACAATTTTATAAAGGTAATAGACACACATCAACTAAAGAGTTGTTAGGTTATACAACAAATTCTGGTCAAACATTTACAAATTATACAGGAGGAACAATTACAGGTACTTCATATGTTAATGCATCGGGAACAGAAGTTTTAGTGAAAGCCAGTGAACAAAGATGTGTTGCAATCATACATTTTTCAGAATTGGGTGATATAACAAATTATCCTGAAAGATTTTTTAAGTATGATGACTACATTAGTAGTTTAACAGGAACAACTGATACAGTTGCAACGGATATAACAGGCGGAACAATAAGTGATTTAGATTATTTTGAAGTTTATATTCCATTCTTACTTTATCATAGATCGACAGGATCAACAATAGGTGAAGTATTTCATATGGATTCAGGTAATGTAAAATATATTAAATCATCCGTCAATGGAAAGTATATATTAAAATATAAAGATTTACTTGATAGTCTGAATAAAAAAGTTGGTAAAGTATTTGTTGATTTAAAAACAATTGTTTTTGATGATCAAGAAATTGTGGCAGCCTTAGATTATAGATCAAATAGACATCATACATTACCAGCACCAAAAGTCGGGTTAGCCAATTCAGACACATCAGCATCAACATCAATTTTATCAGGTGCCACCAATCAAGTTGTTTGGGTAACCTATTCATTAGATTATAGTTCAGATGCGTCAATTAATAGTTTACCATGTAATTATTTTGTATCAGTAACAGGGTCATCTACCCCAAGCAATGTTACGGTCAAATTCGAGGACACAAATTCATTTTCAAAACTTTCAACATCTTTATCAGACATAAAAGACTCATTTGTTGCTAATAAATTTCACATATATGTTCAAACAGGGACAACAAGTAATTCGACACCGAGTTCGGATGATTGGATAAAAATGGATTTTACAACTGAGGCCGGGGGATCAGGATTAACAACACTTACGGGAAAAACATTTACAATAAGTTATAATTCATACACTGGAGGAACATTATTTAATTTAGGAACACATTTAGATAACACAACACTAACAGGAACAACAGGATCTTATTTTGGTGATGACCAATATTTTCCTGGTAGTATAAAATTAGTTAGGGCTTCAGATATTGAAGTTTTGAATTTCTTAGTTAATCTACCAAGTGGTAAATTTACAACGTCACAAAATCCAACATGGAAGTTTGGAAATCCAAAAATTACAGAAGTTGCTTTATTAGATTCTAATAAGGAACCGTTAATAGTTGCTAAAACTGCAAAACCAATTACAAGAACGGGAACACAAGTTTTTTCTATCAAGTTGGATTTCTAAGCTTTACAATACAACTTATATTATTTATATATTATTATATGGATCATAAATTAAAAAATAAGCCTAAAATATTGGGTTTAGATATATCTACAAAAACAATTGGTTGGGCATTATTTGATATAACAGGTTCTAAACTTTTGGAATTGACACACTTTAGTCCAAAGATAAAACCACAACCAGAAGATAAACTAGAGGAACTAATAAAAAAAGCAGATGCTTTTAAAAAACATGTTGATGTTTACAAAGACATGGGAATTGTTAGAGTTATTATTGAGGAACCATTATTAAATTCAAATAATATCTATACTGTTGGAACACTTTTAAGATATAATACAATGGTTTGTAAATGTATTTATGATACATTAGGTATTGTTCCAACTTTTATTTCTACATATAATGCTAGAAAATTTGCATTTCCAAGCTTAGTGGGACCAAATGATAAAGGAAGAAATGTTTTATTTGGTGGTTATCCAAAAGATATCGATAAAAAACAAGTCATATGGGATCATGTTAATTCTGTTTGTCCAGAGGTAAAATGGTTATACGGAAATAAAGGGGGGTTGAAAAAAGAAAATTTTGATATGGCTGATGCAGCATGTGCCGTTATAGGATACATCAACATGATTAAATTAGAAAAAACCGGCAACTAATATTTTACATTATTATATTTCGAGTTTATATTTATTTATAGGACGGGACGTGTAGAAATATACGTTTGGTTGGTGTTCCCCCGGTTTGGTGTACCGGGGGATTTTTTTTATCCTTAATTTTTATTATATTTCACATATGTCATTTAATGCAGATTACGAACCTATAGTTGAGATATTGGAGGATATATTTGGATTACCTAAATTACATAACGATAATAAAGGTCAAATATCTTTTGATTGCCCTGTTTGTTCATATGAGATTAAGGGGCTTGACAATGGAGATGGTAAAGGTAATTTAGAAATAAATTATAAATACAAAGTTTATAAGTGTTGGTCATGTGCGGAATCACATGAAACTCATGGATCCATTTTTAAGCTTGTAAAAAAGTATGGAACACCAAAACAGAACAAAAAGTTTTTATTACTACTACCTGAAGAAAATGAGGAAGTCAAAAGAGTGCATAAACAAGTTAGATTACCTAAAGAATATATGTCATTTGATAATATATCATCAGGTATGAAACTAACTTCATTTTTTAAACAGGCTTGGAATTATATAAAGAAAAGAAACATCACAGATTCAATAATAAAAAAATATAAAATTGGATTTTGTTATCAAGGACCGTATGAAAATAGAATTATTATTCCTTCTTATGATAAAAATGGTTATCTTAATTATTTTGTAGCAAGATCTTACTTAACAAAAACTAAATTTAAATATAAAAACCCCGAGGTTCAAAAAGAAATAATAATATTTAATGAAAATTTAATTAATTGGGATGAAAGAATATATATTGTTGAGGGTGCTTTCGATAGTATTTTCCTTCATAATTCTATACCTATGTTAGGAAAATATATGTCAGATTTTTTATTTAAAACAATTTATGAAAATGCAAAAAATGATATTGTGATTATATTAGATCCTGATGCGTGGTCTGATTGTGAAAAATTATATCATAAATTAAATTGTGGAAAATTGATGGGCAAAGTTTTTGTTGTTAAATTAGAAGGAAATGAAGATATCGCAGATCTTAAAGGTGACATAAGTAATTATAAAATAAAACAATTAGATTAATGAATTTAAAAGATATTTCTAAAGAAATTAATGAACTATTAGAACAAAGAAGAAAAGAACTTGATATATCATTTGTTGAAGAAGAACACATTTATTATATGAGAGATACTGAAGGTGTGTTAAGAAAAACATTTCCTTCAGTATCTAAACTTGTAAAAAAGTTTCATAAATCATTTGATGCCGAAGGAAAGTCTCTTGAAATGTCTAACGGTGATCCCATTGCTGCCGCTGAACTTCAGGAACAATGGAAAAAAGCTGGAAGTTATGCTACTAATTTAGGAAGTAGAGTTCACTACAAATTAGAAATAGAGGCACTTGCGAGAAATGGTAACTATAAAGATGTTAGACAACCAATATTTGAATGTGATCAAACACAGATGGATAAAAGTGAAAAAATGATACTTGCTGGATTAAATTTTTTAAAATTAATGGAAGAAAGAGGTGCTATCTTGTTAGATACCGAAATAATTCTTGGTGATAATGAATTAGGTTATACCGGTCAACCAGATAAATGTTGGTTAATGTTAAACAAAGAAAAAAATGATATCGGTTTAGTTATTACAGATTGGAAAACAAACCAACCAAAAAATTTCGAGGTTCATCATTACACTGGTAAAATGTATTCACCATTTCAAGAATATCGTGATACATCTTTAAGTCATTATTATTTACAACTACCTTTTTACGGAAGATTATTGATGAAAATGTTGAAAGGGACTAAATACGAAAACTTGAAATTACTAGGTTGTGTTGTTGTTCTATTGAAAGATGACGGTTCTTTTCAGGAATATAAAGTCCCATCAGATGTAATATACAGAGTAATGGAATTAGATTTATCAAAATATATTAATTATGGTAAAAAAACTTATACATATCGCTGATATTCATATCAGAACATTTCAGTTACATGATTTATATAGAAATCAATTTGAAATCCTTATTCAAAATTTAAAAAAAGAAACAAAAGAATACAATTATGAAGAAATAAGAGTTGTAATTGTCGGAGATATTGCGCATCAAAAAATTAATATATCCAATGAACAAATGATGTTAACATCTTGGTTCATAACACAAATTATAGTTCACATTGGAAAAGTTGTTATAATACCAGGCAATCATGATTTTTTGGAAAACAATACTCAAAGAATAGATAGTATTACACCAATCGTTGAATTATTAAATCGTGAAGAAATACAATATTATAAAGATAGTGGTGTATATGAAGATGAAAATATAAATTGGGTAGTGTATTCTTTATATCAACATAATCAAAGACCAGATTTCAAAAAAGAAGAGGATAAATTATACGTTGGTTTATTTCACGGAGTAATTCAGGGGATGTCAACTGATATCGGATTTCAATTTGAAGATGGTTATAATAAATTAAATTTTGTTGATTTAGATTTGCTATTATGTGGGGATATTCACAAAAGACAACAATTTGAACTACCAAATGGAGGTAAAGGGGTTATGGTAGGATCATTAATTCAACAAAATTTTGGTGAAACGGTAAAACATCATGGATATGGTATTTACAATATTGAAACTGACGAATATAAATTTCATGATTTAGAAAACTTGCAACCTTTTCTACATTTTTCAATTAATGATATTACAGATATAGAAAATGAAAAAGAAAAACTACTTAATGTTGGATGATGAATTTATTTTATATTGTCAATTAAATAAAATTGATGATGTAGAAAAATTGGCAAAAGAAACTTTTGATAGAGGATTTTCGTTGTTAAAATATCCTGAAACACCTATTGGGGTCAGGAATGAAAAAATAATAGAAAAGGAAATAATAAAAGAAATTCCTATTGAAAAAATTGTAGAAGTAGAAAAAATAATTTATAAAGATAAAATAGTTGAAATACCAGTAGAAGTTGTAAAAGAAGTTCCTATTGAAGTTAAGGGTAAAACAAAAGTAATAACTAAAGAAATTGTAAAAGAAGTTCCTGTTGAAAAAATTATAATTGATACCGAAGAAGTTGATAAGTTAAAAAAGATAAATAAAGAACTTACCGAAGAATTAGAAAATATAAAATCATCACTTAATAAATTTAATAAGGGTAAGTTTCTTAAGAACAGTGATCTTGGTAGTTTATATTCAGAATAAGTATCGGCAATACTCTTTTTTTTGTCCCATATTTTGTTTATTATTTATTAAAATATTTTAATATGAACATATTATTTCTGTGGATTTTTATGGCATATGGAATGACATCTGTAATTGTTTGGGGTTCCATATTTGAAAAACAAAGAGAATGGGTAAAAAATAACTCTAAATTTTTTGGTGATCTTATTAGTTGCACATTATGTACAGCAACATGGGTTGGTTTTTTTATCTCATTAATTTTAGGAGGACTTTCAGAATCTTTATTAGGTGTTAATTGGATTTTATCTATTTTTTTTGATGGAATGTTTACCGCTGGTTCAGTTTGGGCTTTAAATGCAATAATCGAGTTCTTTGAAGAGAGTAGATTAAAATAAAATTATGCCATTTTTAAAAAACACAAGTTTTGATGACACACTTGTTAGAAAAGCCGTTATAAAATTTTTTGAAGAAAATTTTAATACGTTACTAAAAGAAACACCGCAAGAAATGAAATTAATTGACTTGACAGGTGTAACTGAAACCAAATTAGGAGTCGAAGTCGAAAGAGGAGGTTGGACAAATTGTTTTTGGAATAACGAAAAATATTCTTTAATATCTAAACTCGGATTTAAAACCATAAACATTCCAATGAGAAAACAAAAATATTGGCTTGACGAATATTATTATTATGGTAAATTAAAAATAAATCCATCTTCAAAAGACAATATATTTGTTAGAACAAATAAAGATTTTACACAAATTATTGTAATTAGACCCGAAACAATCAGAAATGATAAAAAAGTAATTCAAACCGAATTTAAACCAAACAATAGTGATGAATTTGAAGAGTGGTTATGTTTTAGAAGAGAACATGTCGAAACTTATAATTTAATTGATAATGTTTGGTTTTTAGATGAAAATTATGAAATATAATAATCCGTTTATTAAAGTTACTTGGGAAGACAACCCTGAAAATTTTACATCTGAAAAAATTAAAAGAGTAAAGGCGTATTTTCAAGACAAGTATAAAACTAAAAATATACAAGTCATTACAAAAAGTCTTGCCAATAATACAGATATTAAATTAGATTCTTTAGAGGCTTCCGATAGTATACTTGATCATCATTACCAAAAAAAATTGATGAAAGATTTTATCAACGAAAATGATATTAGAACTAAGTGGGATTTAGTAGACAGGTTGGATAATAAAGTTAATATTCAATTTGATAAGATTAATCAAAATAAAATTCGTTATAACAAGTGGTATATAAAGAAAGTTGAGTTTTCTAATTTTTTATCTTTCGGAGATAATAATATAATCAATTTTATAGATTTAGAGGGTATAACAGTAATAGAATCAATCCCTAAAAACTTTGGTGGTAAATCAACATGCTCTGTGGACCTTCTTATGTTTTTATTTTTCAATACAACAACTAAAACAAAAACTGCCATAGAAATATTCAATAAGTTTACTGATAAGGATGAAGTTGTTGTTAAAGGTGATATTACAATAGATGGTGACGATTATGTTATAGAAAGAAAGTTATCGAGAAAAAAAACAAAATATGGTGAATATAATGTAACAAACAGGTTAGAGTTCTATAGAAAAAATGAAGATGGAACAATTCAAAATTTGACTGGTGAACAAAGAAGAGTTACAGAGACTTTTATATCTTCTGCAATTGGATCAGAAGAAGATTTCTTGACAACTATTATGACAACAGGAAATAATTTAGAACAATTAATAGAATCCAAACCAACAGCAAGAGGACAAATTTTAGTAAAATTTTTGGGTTTAGAAAATTTAAAAACAAAAGAAGAAATTGCAAAAGAAATTTATAATGATTGGAGTAAAAATTTGGTTTCAAATACACATAATGTTACACAGCTTGAAATTGATAATGTAAAATTTAAAGACAGTATCATAAATTCACAGAACGAAATTGAAAGAATAGAAAGAGATTTAACTAACTTTGAAAATGAACTTAAAAAATTAGAAATAAAAAAAGATAATTTATTGTCTTCAAAAAATAATGATGTAGATCAAGATCTAATAAAAACAAATCCTACTTTATTAAAAAAAGAAATAGATGAGTTAATTAAACAAAGAGACTTATCAAAAACAAATGCCGAAAATATAGATGTTAAGGAACCGTCATTATATTACAATGAAGATGATCATGGTAAACTTAAAGAAAAATTGGGTGAATTTTATTCAATTGAGGTTGCAATAAAATATGAAAGGACAGAAAAGGAAAAGAATTTAAAGCAATTAGAAGAAGGGACTATATGTCCAACGTGTAAAAGATCACTTGAAGATGTAGACCATACTGACGAAATTGAAAAAATAAAAAAAGAAATAAAGATTATTGAAAAAGACATTTCCAATAACAAAAAAGAATTTGATAAGATAAAAAATAAATCAGATAAATTAGAATTATTAAAAATAGAGTTGGAAAATTATGAAAAAAATAAATTAAAGAAGGCAAGGTATGAATTAGAAGTCGATCAAAAACAACTTGAAATTGACTCGAAACAAATTAAAATAGACAAATACGAAGACAATAAAAAAAAGTTAGTGGAAAATCAAAAAATAGATGGGGAAATTATTGCGGTTAGAACTAAAATAGAAACGACTAATGCCAACATCAAACAATCAACCAAGGTAATTGAAAATTACAATTCGAGTATTCTTTTGATGAAACAAAAGGTTGAAATTAACAATGAACTAATTAAAAAGATTAGATCTGAAGAAGAACTTAGTTCTATATTCAAAGTTTATCTCACAATTTTTGGTAAGAATGGTATATCTAAGATCATAATGAAAAATATGATACCATTACTTAACCATGAATTATATAGACTTTTAGTGGATAGTTGTCATTTCATTTTAGAACTAAATGTAAATGATAAAAACGAAGTTGAATTTGTAATGATTGATACTGAAACAAGAATTATAAAATCGTTAAATTCAGGTTCAGGATACGAAAGAACAATATCTTCATTGGCATTACGTAGTGTATTAACCAAAATTTCTTCATTACCAAAACCAAACATAGTAGTTATGGATGAGGTTTTCGGAAAAATAGCAGATGAAAATTTAGACATGGTAGGTGAGTTTTTCAAAAAAATCAAAGAATATTTTGAACATATTTTAGTAATTTCTCATAATCCACTTATAAGAAATTGGTCAGATAACATTATCATGATTAAAAAAGAGAGTAATATTTCTCATATAGATTATATTACCACAAAAATTTCTTAGATTTAATTTTTTTATCTATATTTGAGATTAAACAATATTAATTATGAATATTAATGAATTAAAAAGTTTTGGGACATATGCCAAAGATTTCGGTATTAGTTCCATGAATCTACACAACTATAACAAAAGATTAGAAAGTAGTTTGACACCCTATATTTTGGAGGAGAGACAAATGAATGTTACCGTTATGGATGTCTTTTCACGATTGATGATGGAAAGGATTATTTGGGTTGCGGGAGAAGTGAATGACTACATGTCAACCGTTGTTCAGGCTCAACTATTATTTTTAGATAGTTTAGATTATAATGATATAACAATTCATATTGATAGTCCTGGCGGATCTGTTAAATCTGGTTTATCAATGGTAAATGTCATGGATTACATCAAATCTGACATAAGAACCATTTGCACTGGTATGGCGGCTTCCATGGGATCTGTATTATTAGGTGCGGGAACCAAAGGAAAAAGAGGAGCTATGGAAGATTCTGAAATTATGTTACATCAGTCATCTGGTGGGGCAATGGGAAACATTCAAGATGCCGAAATCACCATGAAGTGGTGGAAAAGAAAAAATGATAGGTTATTTGAACTTTTAGGAAAATATTGTGGAAAAACAAAAGAACAAGTAATGTTAGACGCATCTAGGGACTTTTGGTTGGGATGTCAAGAAGCTTTAGATTATGGAATAATTGATGAAATAGTTAAAAATAGAAAGTAAATAATAGTGAGACTAAAGTCTTCCCTCTTCATATTTATATAAAAAGCGAATATGAAGAATAAACAAAACATTTTACTCGGTATCATTGTCATATTAGCAGCATGGAATATTTTCCAAGGTAGTAAGATTAAAACCGATATCAAAGGATTCAATGCTAAAATAGAGGCGATCCAAAACGAAATCGACTCTGTCCAAGTCGAAAATCAAAAATTGATCGAAGAAATCAAACTTATTGATAGTGAAATCGATAATATTGATGGTGACATAAACAATGTTTCAAAAAACATAACAATCATTAAAAAACAAACTAATGAAAAGATTGATTCTGTTAACAACTATAACTTTTCTGACCTTGAAAAGTTTTTCACAGACCGTTACGGTAACCAATATTGATACTATTGTACCACTTAAGGTACCATTGGCTAAATTAGTAATAAAGGATCTTATTTATGGCGATGCATCCAAAGTGGAAATATTAGATCTTAATAAAGTTATTACATTAAAAGATCAACAGATAACCCTTTTCAAAGAAAAAGATAGTTTGAAGACGAAACAAATTGGTAATTTGGAATTAATTATTCAGAAACAAAATGATCAATTTGCATTAGAAAGACAAAAATCGATAAGTTTATTAAAAGAACTAAAAGGACAAAGAAGAAAAACTTTCTTATATAAAGTTGGGACATTTGTTGGTATAGTAGCAACATCTGCATTACTATTAAAATAGAATGAAAAAATATTTTGATTATAAAAATATAACAATTTTACTAATTATAATATTAACAATCCTCACATTATTAAACCCAAAGGGTTATATATTGATAAGATCGAAAATAGTGTATGTAACAAATATTATCAATATTCGTTACGATTCGGTATCGTATCCCGTTTATGATACTTCAATAGGACAGGTGCAATTACAGCGTCCAGTTGAAACGATTGTTGGATTGGAAAAAAAATTGAAGTATCAGTTTACCAACCTGTGGATACAATGTTGATACTTGAAGATTACTATTCTGAAAATATTTTAACTAATGTATTAAATTTATTTAAATAAAAATGGTTCAATAAGATTAATAGATACAATATCACGAAAAAAATAATTGGTAGATAATTTAAGGAAAAGTTATAATAAAAAATGAAAACATATCTTCTATTTGTATTCGGGACATTTGATGACCACGAGGATATAGAATTTTTTTGTGCAGAAATATTAGGACAATCAAAGGTGGTTGATACCATTAGATATGTTATAGAAGGTGATAAAAATATTATAGTCATTTTCGAATCAGAGATGGGACAAAAAGATTTATCTGAAGAATTATATTCTTTGATAATAAACGAAAACGTGAAATTTTATTTTATATTTGAAAGAGATAATTTAGTAACCGCACATTTACCCATCCAAATGAAAGATTTTATTTTCAAGCCATATACAGAATTTGAGATTATGAAAGTCAATTTTGAAAAAAAAGAAATTGACAAACCCTCTTTAGATTTAGACACATTATTAGATAAGATTGATAAGATGGGTGTTGAAAGCTTAACACCAGAAGAAAAAAATTTCTTAGATAATTTTGAAATTTGATATTTTTTTGTTATCCTATTATATATTACATAATTACACCAACCACTTATGAAAAAATCAATTATCATCAACACAGAGGAGATACAACAGTATATAAAAGATCTCCGTAAAATTCCAGTTATCACACATCAAAGACAAGATGAGATTTTTATCAGTCTAACAAATAAAGAGATTACCAAATCTAAAAAACAAAAGTTGTTAGATGAGTTGGTAATAGGAAATTTACGTTTTGTAATCTCTGTCGCCAAGTTATATCAAAATCAAGGAATGGATCTTCTTGATTTAATTTCTGAAGGTAACATTGGTTTAATAAAGGCAGCTGAAAGATTTGACCCTACAAGTGGTTTAAAATTTATTTCATATGCAGTTTGGTGGGTAAGACAATCTATCATGGCATCTTTGAATGAAAATGCTAGAACTATTAGAATCCCTTCGAATTTAGTTCAAGAAGCACAAAAGCAAAGAAAGGAGGAGATTAAAGAAGATGATATGTTACTTAGATTTAGTGATGAGGATGCTATTGGAATGAACTTACCTTATTGTATAGGGTTATATAATCAAATAAATGAATCGGGGGACGAGTTAATTGATATCATACCAAACAAAAATGTTGACTCTCCTGATAGCATTTTAAACTCTCCTGAAGAAATTAAGAAAAAAGTTAATTTAATGTTGAGTGTTTTAGATTATAGGGAAAAGACTATTATTGAAAAATATTATGGTCTTACAGGTATTGAGTGTAATTTAGAAGATTTGGGTGAAGAGTTTGGTTGCACTAAGGAAAGAATAAGACAATTAAGAGATAAAGCAATAAAAAAGTTAAGAAACGAGAGTTTTGACTTGTTAAACTATTTATAATAATAAAATTTTAAAATATGAAAGAATTCTTAGAGAAAAATTTTACGATAATTGTATTTGTTTTTGTTTTGTTAACATTCTTTAAAGGTTGTTCTGATAGTAGAGAAATAACAAAAATTAAGAATGAAATAAAACAAATAAAAGATTCAACATATACAAAAAAAGAATTATATCTTGTTTTACAAATCGAAGGTCTTAAATCTGAAAAGAGAATGATACAAGCTACAGATCGTAAGATACTTGATGTTCAACGTCAAACCGAAATTGATAATGAAATACTTCGATTAAAAGGTGATTAGTGGTAAGATGAAACATTGGATTAACACACATTATAAGAATTTAATCATTGGGGCCTTTTTGGTTCCTATCATAACTGTCGCAATTGTATCTATTTCCCACGTAACAAAATGGTATGGTATTTCTAATCCAGTTAGTTGGGCTATTTATCTTTCTATCGGTATAGAAATCGCGGCTTTATCTGCACTTGCAGCTATATCAGCTGATATGGGTAAAAAGATATATTTTCCTTTTGCAATTGTAACATTAGTTCAATTTATCGGTAATGTCTTTTTTGCATATTCTTTTATAGATATAAATTCAAAACTTTTTATTGATTGGATTGATTTGGTTTCACCATTAGTTTCTTTCATGGGTGTTGAACCAACAGATTTAGTTGGACATAAAAGGTTTTTAGCATTTTTTTCAGGTGGAATGTTACCAATAATTTCACTCTCTTTTCTTCATATGTTAGTTAAGTTTACTGAAGAAGGTAGAAAAAAAGAGTTGGAGCAAAAAAAGGTGATAATCGAAAATAAAGAACCACTACCAACAGTAGAGGCTAAAGATATAATTGGTGAAGTTTCAAGATTAAGGCTTTCTGAAAACGATTTAAAAAAACTTGAAGATGCATTATTAAATTCACCTTTACCAAGTGAAAATTTAAAAGAAGATTCGCAAATATATAAAAAAGAGGTTGAGATCAGAAAACCTGTTGAGGACAATCTGTATTTAGAAAAAGAGGAAATTGTAAATAATAAACCTGTTTCAATAGAAGAGAAAACTCTTAATCTAAAACAAGTGGTATTTGAACCAAAGGAAGAAAATAAATCGATATTTCCTGAAAACATGGAATACGACGAAGAATATAATAGAACAGTTTACCCGAGTCGAGAAGAATTAAAACAAGAACCAATTACTCCTGCGATATCCGATGAAAAAGTTAGAGAAATGTTTATGGATGAATGGGAAAGAAAATTTGAATTAGTTGAAGAAGATGAGAATGAAGAAGAAATTTACAATGTAGAACCAACAGAAGAGGAGGAAAACCAAAATTTTTCGACTATAGAACAAAATCCTGAAAATATCTTACAAAATACCGAATCTATTTTGGATACCCAAACAAATACGTCAAAAGAAGACGAAAAAAAAAATTAGAAGAGAACCTAACGTCGAACTCAGATTCAACAACCTCATTGGATAATAATTCAATTTCTTTTTCAAATGTAGGTACACATTTTCCATATTATTACAAATATGGAAAACAAGAAGAACCCATCAATGAAATAGAAACCCGAGATAACCCTGTGGAGGAGCTCCAACCAAATATTATTGTAAAAAATGTTAACGGTTCAAAGGATAGGAATACTAGAAGAAGATAAATTAAACGTAGTTAAAAAGAAAACAAAGAAAACTCAAATATTTCTTTATGACACTCAAAGGAGAATAGATGATTATGTCAATAAATTGAAGTATAGAAAAAATGGAAGATATGAAGATATTCCACATTTTATAGTATCTAAACTTGGTTTAGTATATGAAGTTTTTGATACAAATTTTTATTCAAACACATTTAATAACCCGAATATTGACAAAAAAATTATTAAGATTGCTGTTGAAAATTTAGGTTGGCTTAATAAAAATACAATTACAGGTATACTTTACAATTGGATTGGTGATCCTTACAGAACAGAACCTCACGTAAGAAATTGGAGAAACTTTCATTTTTGGGACAAATACACGGACACTCAAATGAAATCCATTTCGGAATTATCCGATTTTTTATGTGAAAAACATAATATTTTCAAACAAGCCGTTCCCTCACAAGGATACATGGAAAAGATTGATAATTTCAAAGGAATTGTCTGTAAATCGAATTTTTCAAATATTTATACAGATATAAACCCTTCGTTCGATTTTAGAACTTTATTTAACAATGGCTAATAAAAATGTAGGTTACGATGAAACCAAAAAAATGTTGAATACATTGAGAAATTTCAATGTCAATAAATCATCAACTAAGACTATAAAAGAAGATGTCACACCTCAAGATGTTGATAGTGTATCAGACACAAAAAAAGATGACATAACAGTAATTAATAATGTTGATGTTAAATTGTTATTTAACGATGACCAAGATAATGTTTTTAAGGATGAACAAAAACAAGCAATATCAGATCTAATAGATAATTTTAGACAACAAGTTTCACAAGTTGTAGATTTTGAACCAGGTTTTACAGTATCACCTGATCAAATAAGATTAGATGGAACTTTAACAGATGAAGATATAAGTTTTGTTTTTATAGCAGGAGAAGAAAACGGTGTTTATATTAATGCCGAAATGTTAAAATTAGAACAGAATGTCGGAGATAAATTAGAAAGACTTTCAAAGTTTGAAGAGACATTTAAAACATCAATAGAACCAATATTAACTCAAAGAAACAATAACTAATATGGCACTTACAGATCAGGATAAAAGAGAGATTGAAAAAATAGTAAAAAAAGAAATTAAAGATTTTATGGACACCACTCAAGCTCATAAAGTAGTTGTTGATATGGTCAAAAAGGAAATGGGAACAAGAGATATAAATGATAAAGTAGTAGATTTATCCACCAAAGTTGTTGTTGAATTATTCAAAACATTGTGGCAAAGAAAATCATTTTGGGAAAACTCATTAAAAGGTGTTAGATAATGAAATTCAAAAAGCCTAACTTCCAATATGAATGGGAAGAAGCCAAGTTAAGAAAGGGTTTATTCAGTTCAAAACAAGAATGGTTAAAAACTGCAGTAACAGGATCTCCTCAAATCATTGATTGTTCAATGAATCTAGGGAATACTGACATGTGTGATGATGACCGAGATTTAGAGGATCTGAATCCAGATAAAGTCAAAAGAGCAAAAGAGGCGTTAAAAAGAGGAATAATTGAATTACCAATAGTTTTACATGTTGAGGACAGATATGAGATTCTAGGGGGTAATACTCGCTTAACAGCGATGAAAAAAGCAAATATTCCAGCATATGCTTGGGTAATCGAATTACCAGATAAAAAAATTGAGGACCTATTTATAGATGGATATGATGAAGAAAATTTTTATGATTATCAAAGTATGGAAGAAACAAAAGATATGATTGAAAAATGGTCACAGAAATACAAAAATTCAATTGACTGTAATAATCCTAAAGGATTTAGTCAAAGAGCCCATTGTCAAGGAAAGAAGAAAAAAATAGAGGCCAAAGAAACCGATGCATCTTCATCAGGTTCATATATAGGTTCTGCATTTGGTAAATTCATGTCAAAAAGAGAAATTTATAAATTACATAATGCAAATCTTAAAGAAGAGGTAGAATTAGACGAAGTAACAGATGCGTCATCATCTGGTTCATACGATGTTCCATTTTTAGGAAAGACACCTAAAGGAAGAAAAAATCCATTAAAAATTGATGGTCCTGATAGTATCTATAATAACAGAGCTGTTAAAGACAAAAAATTTCCAAGATTCGGTGGTCCAAATGGGATATATGTTAAAGTGAAAGAAAAATGTAAAAAGTTTCCTTATTGTAATCAAGGTAATACGGGGGCGTTAGAATTTATACGTGAAAATCAAGATATAAAAAATTCAATAATGGAAATCTCAAAAAAAATGGGGATTCCGTATAAGGAAATTGAAAAATTGGTATTAAACGAGATTAATAAGATATTTATTTAGTATGAAGTTATCTGAATTAAATAATATAATTGAAAATACCTTATCTGAAGAAATCAGAAAAACGATTATTTCAGAAAAAGAGATTGGTAAAAAGACCGTTTATCATGTAAAATGTGAAGGAGAACCCGTTGCAACTTTTTCAAATGAAGAAGAGGCTTTAGGTTATATGAAAAAAGTTAAGGATGATGTTTCAGGTAAACCTATGATAATAGAAAAAGAAGTTTATGAATCATATTCAGATATGATAGAGAAACTTGATAAAATGGGAGAAAAACTACAAGAAAAAGAAAATCAAAATATGAAAAATAAAGAAACAATGGAAGGTAATCCTTTCGCTTATGCTGCGTTAATGGCAAAAAAAGAAGGAAAAAAAGAATTTAAATTTGGTGGTAAAACACATGATGTAGAAGAAGTGTATAACCAATTCGACGAATCTTTAGAAGTTAACGAAGATAAGTTGGAAGAGGAGGAAAAATGTAATGAGTGTGGTAAAAAATCAATCGAAGAAGATTTTGGTGAAGATCCTCAAACAATGGGTAAAATAAAATCTCTTTACAATAAATTACATTCTAATTCACAAATGGAAGAAGAATTAAGAGGTAATCAACATAGGTTAGATTTTGATAAAGATGGTGACATAGAAAGTGATGATTTAAAAGATTTAAGAGCAGGCAAAAAGGGAGATACCAACGAAGGATTTACTATGTTTATGTCAGCCATTATTTCTGATTATAGAGAAAAATATGGTAGAGACCCAAGTGATGAAGAATTGGGGAAAGAAATGAAAAAGATTTACGGCGAACCAGAAAAAGACGAAGATAAAAAAGACGATAAAGATAAAAAGAATGTTAAAGAAGGTTACGGTAATTGTAATGAGTGTGGAAAAATGTTAAATGAAGAAGGTACGTGTTCTGAATGTAATTCTATGATTAAAGAATCAAAAAAGAAAACACTTAGATTGACTGAAATAGAAATGATTAAAATTATTAAAAATATCATCAATGAAACTGTTCCTGGTTTAGTAATGGCAAAAAAATCAAGTGGAAGATCGGGTAAAGAATCAAAAGAATATTTATCAACAGTTGAAAAGAAAATGAAAGATTTTTTATCATTTGATGGTAATGATAATCCTGAATTTCCAAAACAAGTAGGTAAAGGAGATAAAGTTGCAAGACAAAATTCTGAAAAAGAAGACGAAGAAGTTGCAAAAAACTTTTCAGGTTTACAGAATTTAGATTATGATATTGAACCATCTGAAAATTTTAAGAAAAGATTAAAAATGGCTATTGAAGGTGATAAAATGATGGGTAACGGATCAAAAGATGTTGCCAACGTGGTAGCATCTAAAGTTGCAATGGACAAGATGGAGAAACAAATAAAGAATAGAAAAAAAGATAAGGAAGAGAGAGTAATATATAAGAAAGAAGTGTTACCTGTCAAAAATGTTAATGAATCAAAAATTAATTTATCAGGTCTTCTTGATGAAGAAATTAACAAAATGAAAAAGATTTCTTCATACAATAAGAAAACACAGTAACAACCTTTTTTTTATTTTCTTTTCTCCTTATATTTGATTGTAGGGTTATGGAAAATAATAAAGAAGGTTACTTGGAGTTCATATCCTCCGAAAGTTACAAACACCAAATAGACGTTTGGTATCGTGCATACAATATAAGTCGTGAAAAAACTGAGTTATTTTACGATTTCATAAGTTCAATATTTTTTTTAATTGAAGAAACATATTTGGGTGAAGATGTAATGGATTTAGAATTAAATCAAAAAAATCATTTTACATGGTGTTGGGATAAAACAATAGAAAATTATAATAAAGAAAGGATTTTCTTTAAGGATAGAGGTGTTCATTATGAATACTTTTGGAATTTTTTTTTAGAAGCGTATTATGTTAACAAACAAGATAATGGTATAATTAGAATAAAAGAATACTTTTATAAACTTTTTGATTTCCAACATAAAAAAACAAGGTCTGAATTGGACATGTTGACAGAAATATATAAATTATTAGATCAAAACTTGAAAAAGTGAATTTTTTTCCATATATTGATAGTAAAAACTGAAATAAAATATGGAAACTCTTAAGAAAATCAAGGATTTGATTGAAAAAATGTCAATGGACACAATCAAAGTTTATGATAAGGGAAATAGAAGTGCGTCAATTAGAGCTAGAAAGTATGCTCAAGAAATAAAATTTTTGATTGCGGTTTACCGTAAAGAAATTTTAGAAGAAATGAAAAAACAGGATGGAACAAATTAAATTATTTTTATTTGTATTAAGTGTAATTTACACTTTAAGATTTATAATTGAATTTGCATTAAAACTAATATTGCAAAACAATCCTGATCCTATGAAAATATCAAATGTAAATCAAATTTTTTTATATTTCTCAATTTCATATATTATAACATTTATATTAATTTAGTCAAAAGTGTTTGAAAATATAAAATATTTAAGACCATACTTTCATTCATTAAGAGAGATAGAAAATAATGTTAGTTTAGACATAAAGTTACCTTTGACTTGGATTATAGATGATATTTTGAAACCATATAGGTCTTTACAAACTAAGATTCAGCATAAAAATGAAAAATTAATATTAATATCTTTGATTGCAAACGCGACACAAGAAGGGTATGATTTGGTTTTTGTTGCGGCTTCAAATATTATTAAAGTTAATGGAGAATTAGAAGAAAAAGAAAAGTTATTTCAAGAAAAAGTAAAAGAATTAGAAATATTATTTAAAAAAGAATCTATAGATAAATTAAAAGATATTAATCTTCTCGAAAACTATGAACAAGAAAATGAAACAAGCATCGGATTGGTTGATCGCAGAGATGGAAAAGGACAAGACGGAGATATCAATTCACAAGAAGCAGATGATTGATGAAATCAAAAAGATTGATAAAGAAAAAATATTTCAACCAAAACCAAAAAAGAAAGTATCTATATTAGACAAAATATTAGTGATATTGGGTTATGGAAAAAAAAGGTGAATTTTTAAATCAACTTGCTGTCATATCAGATTTGATTGAAAGTTTAAGTGTTGATACTAAATCACAAACATTAATTTTTGAATTGTCTAAGGTAGAATTTGAACGAGCATTTGATTTAATACAAAAGAAATATGGTAGAAAAATGGATCAACCTTTAGATAGTTTTACAATTTCTATAGGTATGGTTGATATTGTATTTAATACGAGTAATGTCTGAAAAGTTCCGTTTTTTTAAATCCTTTGGATTCTAATAGTTTGTATAGTAATTTTCTTTGATGAGTTGTAACGTCCTTTACAAAAATGAAATTTGTTTTCTTTTTATTTAACAAATCATCCCTAACGATTTCAAATAATCTTTCACTATCTTTTATATTTTTATTACCAAATAATTTAACATCATCCTCAATTTGAACAAATAATTTATTATTCAATGTAAAAATTTGTGCGATTTCATTTATTGGGTAAATTTTTTCCATCATCTCATAAAACCTTACTCTTTTTTTTATTTGAAAATCGTACACTAACTCTTCTTTCCAATAAGGGATTATTTCTTTTATTCTATACTTACCATCTTCAATCTTTGCTTCTAAATTTCTACCTAAACTATCTTTTACCCAAGGATTAGTTGACCATCTTGTATTAGGATAAATCAGTGCAAGTTCAAATATTTGTTCATGACTTCTTTTACCACCTTGTATTTTAATAAATGGTGGTTTTTTTTGTGTTTTATATTCATTCCATGGTTCGGTAATCGTTGTTCTTTTCATGCAACGATATAATATTTTAACTCTTTTTTTATTACAAAAAAGAACAATAAAATATTTTCCATTTTTCATATTATTTTATTTATAAGTGAATATAACCCATATAAACCCAACAATCCCCATATTACAATAACCCAAATAACAATTTTATTGACAACGGAATATTGTTTAAACACATCATTTGGATTGGGTTTTCTTCCACTTTTATCTTTACATGTTTTACAACTCATGTTTTAATATACACATTTTTTACTATAAATCAATGTGTAAATAATCCATCTTTTTTTTTTGAATTTTTTTGGTTATATTTTTTTATATAAAATAGATTAATATTATGATATCATATATTGGGGGTAAAGCAAGAATTGGTAAATGGATACAAAATTATATTCCGAGTAGTATAGAAACATATGTTGAAGGGTTTTCAGGAATGTTTTGGGTTTTTTTTAATATGGACTTAAAGAAATACCCAAATTTAAAAACTGTTGTATATAATGATTTTAATAGATTGAACACTAACCTATTAAAATGGGTAAAACAGTATGATACACTATGGGATGCATTAAGATTATATCCTTGTCAACAATTAAATGTTGTCGATACTCCACCTGAGTATGAACAAATGTTTAATGAATATCAAAAAGAAGTATTTAATCCTGAATTAGTTATGACAGAAGAAAATGGATTGGAAATTGCCTGTAAGTATATTTATGTTCTATGTCAGGTATTTTCGGGTTCTAAACCTGAAACTGCATCATATATGGATTATAAAGGGAAATATAGATGTAAAGTTCTTGTGTTCATGGACAAACTTAAAAACCCAAAGTATAGGGAACATTTTGATAGAATAACCTTTGTTGAAAATTCTGATTTTCAGGATATCGTGATAAAATATGATTCCCCAACTACATATTTTTATATGGATCCACCATATTGGAAAACAGAAAATTATTATTCAAATCATGATTTTGATAGTAAAGATCACGAAAGACTCGCGAATTGTATAAAAGGAATAAATGGTAAATTTAGCTTATCCTATTATGATTTTCCTTTGTTATCGGAATGGTTTCCCAAAGATTCGTATAGGTGGGAACAAAAAGATTTTAGAAAGGCGGCTTCAACAAAAAAAGAAAAGAACATTGGAACCGAACTTTTAATTATGAATTATTAATAAATATTTATAAAAAAAAGATATGAATACATTTTGGTATGTGGTTAAGGTTACGCCTGGCAAAGAGAGATCTTTAAATGAAGAATTTAACAAATTAATTTCTTTAGGTAAAATCGAATTTATCAATAGATTTATTTGTCCAACTGAAAAAGAATTTATTATTATTAAGAAAAAAAAGGTATTAAGGGAAAAGGTGATATATGGTGGTTATCTCTATTTTGAATCAAAAAATAGATTAAATGAAGATGAGTTAAAAAATGTATCCATGATGCCAAACATTATGGGGTTAATGGGTGATAAAAAACCTTTACTAATGTCACCGACTGATATATCACGAATATTGAAAGACGAATCTTTAACAGAGCACATTGAATCAAAAAAAGTAAAATATATTGTGGGAGAAAACGTCATGGTTTCTGATGGACCCTTCAAAGATTTTTATGGTATTATTGAAGAAGTGAAAAATGAAAAAGTTTACGTAAAAATAAAAATATTTGGAAGAGATAATAAAGTAGAATTAACTTTGTCACAAGTTGAAAAAGCACAAAATGTCATCTGAGGTTTTAATTTATTTACAGACGGTCAAAAATTACTTTACAAGTAATGATGAAGCAAGAATTTATTTTATTGGATCTTCAGATGAAGAATTGTTTTACGAACATTTAGCAGAGATATCACAAAAAAATTTCGAAAAAGAAGGTGAGGTTTACTTATCAAAAGAACAGTTTGAACTTCTTAGAAAAACTATGATAGCGGTCGGCATTGCAAAAGGTAATGTTGAAAATTCAGGTTTATTTTTTTATGTTTCAGGTTATGGACACTTTTCATTGAACTAACTTTGTTATTAGTTAATTTTATTTTATATTTCATATATGAATAGAAATATACCAAACAATTTTTTATTGTATGATACTTCTTACGGAAATGAAATTCCAGCTGAACAATTATTCATAATATTTTTTGATGAAATGCCATCTAAACAAGTTGATTCAAACATTTATTATGATGTCTCTATTGTAGATGAATTTAAAAAAATGGATTTTGTGGAGGAGTCAAGAGTTTATTGTAATAACAGAAGATTAGAATTACAGTCGCAAATTTTGTTTACTAACAAAAAAACAAAACAAATGGTAAGAATAAACGGAACCACAGATAAAAACAAAGATAATTTATTACAATTAGAGTTTATTTTTTCTATCAAAAATGGAACACTTGAAGAACAATATGATTTAGATAGATTAAAAAAATTCCAAAGACAAAAGAAAAAGTCAAACATAAAATTAGTAAAAAGTGATATGGGTCACTTAGATACTGAAGATTATGACTTGTTAATACCTCAAATAAATTTGGAATTAAATTATGGTAAAGAATTTATAAAAATTCATGATACTATTGTTGAGAAACTAAATAAGACTGAAGGTAAAGGAATTATTTTATTACATGGTGATCCTGGAACTGGTAAAACATCCTATATAAAATATCTAACATCTCTTGTTAAAGAAAAGGATATATTATTTATACCACCATCTATGGCGGAAATGTTATCAGACCCATCAATTATACCATTTCTAATGGAACATAAAAATTCTATTTTAGTTATTGAAGATGCTGAAAGAGTGATATCGGACAGAGAAAATAATGGTTCGCCTGAGGGAGTATCTAATATTTTAAATTTGACTGACGGTATACTTGGGGATTGTTTAAGTATACAAATAGTTGCGACATTTAATATGAAGAGGGAAAAAATAGATCCGGCATTACTAAGAAAAGGAAGACTGATAGCGGAACACAAATTTGAAAAACTTTCTATATATGATACTGAAAAATTGTTAAGACATTTGAAAAAAGAGAGAACAATATATGAGGGTATGTATTTGGCTGATATTTACAATATCGACGTTGAGGAATTCAAAAGTAATAAAACAATAAAAATTGGATTTACATAATGGAAAATTTGAACTCAGAACAAGTAAAAAAATTAAAGAATCAAGGTAAAAAATTATTAGTGGATTACTATGCGAAATGGTGTGGTCCATGTAAATCATTGATACCAAGACTTGAATTAATTGAAAAAGAATACGATTACGTCACATTTGTAAAAGTTGACGTAGACGAAAATAAAGATTCATTAATAGAATTGAGTATAAACAGTGTACCTACAGTAATGATATATGACGGAAATACTTTAGTTGAAAGATTAATAGGTGCAAACCCCGACTACATGTATAAAGATATTTTGAATAAATTATAAATGTCAAATACTATTATTTTATTTACATTAAATGGATGTAGTCATTGCACAAGTTTGAAAAAAAGATTAAACTTATCTAATATAGAATATCAAGATATTGAGATATCTCAGAATCAAAAAATTTGGGATCAAGTTGTAAAACAAACAGGACACAATGTTTTACCGACAATATTTGTAAAAAACTCAACGACGGATCTTGGGCCGGTTTATGTTCCTGGTCGTGATTATCAAAACGAAGATGAGATTTTTGAGATAATTGAATCTTACCTTAGAGAAGATTGAAGAGTATCAAGTAATTTTTTGTAAAAAATATCTTGGTTAACACCGATAGATCTATTTACTAACTGATTTCCATTAAAAACCATTGTTGTTGGAGTAACACCAATACCGAGTTCTTCTGCGTTTTTTTTATGTTCTGCTATATTAATTTTTACAAAAGTAACATCGGTATATTCATTTTCGAATATTTCTAATCGAGGAATTAGTGTTATTGACGGTCCACACCAAGGTGCGTAATAATCAACAAATAGTTTTTTCCCTTCCAATTTTAGTTGATCTAATTCTTGTGGTGTTACACTTCTCATTATTTTTAATTTATTTTTAAAATTTTTATGAGTTATCTCTCTAATATGTAAATATCTGATAAAAAATTAAGTTTTTATTGTTGATAACACAAATAAAAAGTATTTATGTAAAAGATCTTTTTTAGATGCCATTACAACGAATTAATTGGTTACAAATTGACACTGCTAATGTCCCTTCTGGTTATACAATAGATTTAGGTGCGGTATCAGGACCATTGAATACAGGATATTTTGAAAATTTATATATCTCTGGTTTAGAATTTATTGACTACATTGGAGAGGTAGGTGGGGTCGACACTTTAAATACATATACATCTTCACTAAATCAAGCAATTGAACTAACTGGATCTAATCTTACAGTCAAAGGAAATCTACTTGTAAAAGGAACAACGACGACAATTAATTCTAATGTAATAGATTTAGGTGATAATATAATATCATTAAATGGTTCAGCGGGAAATTTTGGAGGTATATACGTAAATGATCCAACGAATCCAAAAAAAATCTCTGGTTCTTTATTATGGGATTCAATAAATGATTATTGGATTGCTGGCCCAAGTGGTAGTGAAAGTAAAGTTATTTTATCAACTGATAACAATGCAGGTATTTGGAGGGAGACAGGTTCGTTCTTCGCGGCAACTAAAGATTTACAAGTTACGGGGTCGATGTTAATTAAGGGTGACTTAAAGGTTGAAGGTACAACCACATTAGTTCAAAAATTAGATTCAAATGTAGAATCTTTAATTGTTTCAGGTGCTATGAGTATTGTAAGGAACGAATTGACGCCTCAAATAGTTTCCGCATCTATGACAATACAAAATTTAGGCACGCTAGCAGACAGAAGCAAAATGTCCGTATTTAATGAGATTGATTGTGGAGACGGTTTTTTTTAATTGAAAATAAAGTATTTATAGATAATAAAATAAGACTATAATTTAGAAAATGGCACAAATAATTAAACACAGAAGGGGTTCAATTAATTCACTATCCGCTGCGACTGCGAAAAAGGGCGAATTAGTAATGGCCACAGGTTCTGTAGGAAACATGCAAGGTCCATGGATTTTCGTTGGTGAAACAGAGGGAACAGCCGGCGCATTCAGAAGTTTATCTAAAATTTACCAAGGTACGGATGTACCAAATTTAACAGGTGGAGAATTCGGATCAACACTTAATGGAACACCTTATTACGGTACAGCAAATCAATCTTTATATATTTTAAGTAATGCGGGTAATACCTTAATGGATTTGACAGGTAACATCGAGGGAAATCTTATTAGTGGAGTTACAATAAATAATCTAACAGGTACCACAGTAACGGTCACAGGATTAACAAATAATAGATTAGTTGTGGTCGGTGCCAATGGATTGCTACAAGACAGTGCAGATTTAACTTTTGACGGAAGCAAGTTTAAAATTGGACAAGGTCAATTCGAAATTGATAACACTACGGGTAACATTAGAACTTCAGGTTCTATTACTATGAAAGGTAACATCATAATTGGCGATAGTCAAACTGATATTATTGATTTTAATGGTGAGGTTAGTTCATCTATTATTCCATCTGGTTCAAATTTATTTGATTTAGGTTCCACAACTAATGCGTGGAAAGATTTGTACGTAAGTGGAACCGCATATGTTGAAAACATTAATATTGGCCAAGTTTCATTAACAAATTTAGCATTACCCGGTAATTTAACAGTAAGCGGCACAACAACACTAAGTGGTTCTGTTTTTATTGAAGATTTAACAGACAATAGAATTGTAATTGCGGGTTCAGGTGGCCAATTAGAAGACGACGTAAACTTCACTTTTAATGGAACTCAATTAAACATTGGACAAGGTAAATTTACAATACAACAAGGTAGTGGAAATATCAATACCTTAGGTACTTTAAACGTAAGCGGTGCAACGATTTTACAAAACACATTAACAGTAGACGGTGCATCAGAATTAAAAGGTGCCGTTGGAATGAATTCAACACTTGATGTTACAGGTTCAGCAAATTTAAAAAATAATCTCTCAGTATCAGGAACAACAAATGTTGTTGGAGCAACAACTTTACAAAACACATTAACAGTAAATTCAACATCGGAACTTAAAGGTGCTGTTGGAATAAATTCAACACTTGATGTTACGGGTTCAGCACAATTCAAGAGTACAATTAATGTTGATGGTGAAGCGACACTAGCATCAGCAACGGTTGAGGATTTGACACAAGACAGAATTGTAACTGTGGGCGCCGGTGGTTCATTAATAGACAGTTCAGGATTTACATATAATGGTTCACTTTTCAAAATTGGTGATGGAAAATTTGAAGTAGACACAAATGATGGTGACATAAGAACATCGGGTTCATTAACTATTCAAAACGGAATAACAATTAATGGTAATCAAACAATTAATGGTGCTCTTACTGTTACTGGAAACACAATAATTAATAGTAATCTTTATGTTTCTGGTAATGTTGAGTTTTTAGCAACATCATCCTATGTTCACATTTCTTCTTCAATAGTTGAATTAGATGACAACATTATAAGATTAAATGCATATTCACCATTTGAAAGATATGCCGGTTTTGAGGTTATGGATTCAGGATCAAGTGGAGTTTCAGGTTCAATTCTTTGGGATTCACTTAATGATTATTGGATGTTTGTTTCAGGTTCAGGTCAATCAAGTAAAATAATTGGAACAACAACCGGAGCTTATGGATCGGAGGTAAGTTTAACAAGTAACACAATTCCAAAAGCAACTGGTACAAATACAATTGGCGATAGTTTATTAACAGATAATGCAACAACTTTAGCTTATAACACCAATAAATTTACAGTGACATCAAGTAATGGTGCAACATTAATTGCTGGCAATGTAACATTATCGGCAAGTGGTGGTTCAGACGGTGGTGCCAATAGTTCAGCAATAGTATTCAGAAATTCATCAAATGTACTTGGTTATGTTCCAACAGCAGTATCAACAGTTGAAACAAACGGATTGCTTGGATATAGACCATCAAGTGGTCAATTAATATTTTCTGATCTTATTGATGGCGGAACATACGATTAAAACAAATTATACATTTATTTAAAAGGGAGAAATTTATTTCTCCCTTTCTCATTTATTTAATCCAAAATTTTATGTATTTATAGAGAGACTTAAATAAGTCTGATTAACCGTGGTATATACCACAATCGATTGAGGGAACCATAAATATGGCACAAATAGTAAAGTTACGTAGGAGTGCTGTTTCAGGTCAAAAACCAACAAACAGTAATCTACAACTTGGAGAATTAGCATTAAATACTACGGATGGTAAGGCGTTTATGGCCAAATCGGGATCATCAGGTCCCTCTGTTGAAGAGTTAATCATAACGAACACGGTTAATACAGGATCAATCCATCTTACTAATAATGTAACCGCATCATTTTTTACAGGTTCATTCATAGGAAATGGTTCAGGTCTTTATAATGTTCCAGCAAGTGGTGTTACGGGTTTAAATTTATCACAAATTGCAAATGGTTCAGCAACTGCATCAATTGATATTAGTGGATTAAATGTAAATGTGGCATTATCTGTCACTGGCTCTGTTAATGCAACTCAATTTACTGGTAGTGGTTTAGGTTTAACAAACGTACCCTTTCATATTAGTGGCTCTGATATTGATGGTGTAAATTATAATAAACAATTTACCAAATTACAATTTGACGATAGCACAGGTTTAAATGTTAGTGAATCTTTTAGTGGAACGGCATTCGTATCAATTGGTTCACATTTTAGAGATATTTTTGTTCAAGGACAGAATTTAGTAAGGGCAACTGGCTCTGATTCTGTTGAATTTATTACACAAGGTGGTTTACAAATTACAACATCACTTTCCGATACTAATTCAAATGGATACGCGAAAGAAATTATTTTCAACGTTTCACCTCTTTCGGCTTCATTGGTTAATTATGTTGATACACAATATCCTGTTTCAGGTATAACAAGAACTTTAACTGTATCATCACAACAAACAACGTGGTCATTAAATCATAATTTAGGTTACAAATATCCCGCAATTAATGTTTTTGATAATACGGATAGAGTAATTGTTCCGACTGAAATAAAATTAATTGATAATAATAATTTAGATGTATATTTTAATGTTCCTACTGCGGGAACGGTAATAGCAACAATTGGTGGTAGTGGATCCAGTGGAACATCTGGAACAAGTGGATCATCTGGCACATCTGGTACTTCTGGTTCCTCAGGTACTAGCGGTACAAGTGGAAGTAGTGGAACCTCAGGTACATCGGGTACATCTGGCACATCAGGTTCGAGTGGTTCATCGGGTTCCACAACAGTTGGTGCCTATGAATCAATGACTGTATCAACACCTTCAAGTGTGTGGTATTTCAATCATAATTTAGGTGCGAGATATCCAGTTTTTCAAGTTTTTGATCAGAATGGGTATCAAGTTATACCACAAGAAATATTAGCAGTTGATTTATACAACGCAACAATAACATTCTTATTTCCCGTTTCGGGTGTTATTGTTGCAACACTCGGTGAAGGCGGTGGTGGATCTTCAGGCACATCGGGTTCCTCAGGAACCGCTGGTACATCAGGAAGTAGTGGAACAAGTGGTACTTCAGGTAGTGCTGGTACAAGTGGAACATCTGGCACAAGTGGTTCAAATGGTAGTTCTGGTACTTCGGGTTCAAGTGGAACATCTGGCACAAGTGGTTCTAGTGGATCTTCGGGGACCAGTGGAACGTCTGGAACTTCAGGAAGTAGTGGAACAAGTGGGACAGCTGGAACAAGTGGTAGTTCAGGAACTTCTGGCACATCGGGTTCATCTGGCACAAGTGGTTCTTCAGGCACAAGTGGTACAAGCGGTAGTAGTGGTACATCGGGCACATCTGGTAGTTCAGGAACATCTGGTACTTCAGGTTCTAGTGGCACTGCAGGAACATCTGGTACATCTGTTTCTATAAATGGTGCAACTAACACCGTTCTCAAATTTGAATCATCAACAGGAGTTACTAATTCATCAATTGTTGATACAGGAACATTAGTTAAAATTGATAATAATACAACAATAACAGGTTCATTAATTGTTACAAATAATTTTGATATTAAAAATGCACAATTAAAAAATTTATCATCAAATGTTATCTCAGGTTCAAACACATTAGTATCAACATTGACAGGTTCGTATAATTCTGCATTTTTTAATTATTCAATTTTTGATAATTCAAATGCGAGAGCGGGTATTATTGTTGCTGCTTGGAATGGTAATAATATAAATTTTAATGAGACAACAACCGCAGATATCGGAAATACAAGTGACGTATTTTTTAATGTAAATCTTTCTAATGAAGGACATGTTCAGTTTAAAGTTAATACGAATTCAAGTTGGACATTTAAAACAATAACAACATTTTTATAATAAAAAGTTTTTTATGGATTATGATTAACATCTGTAATTATGAAATATTTATAAAAGACTTAGTCTAATAAAACCAAATAAGAAGAAATGGCAAATCAATTTATAGTAAAAAATGGTCTAATTGTTGACCAAGGTGGATTAAATGTAACGGGATCCTCACAAATATCTGGATCGTTGGGTATAACTGGATCATTAAACGTTTCAGGTAGTCAAAATATTATAGGTAATTTGGTTGTTGGTGGTAACTTATCCGCTAATCAATTTATTGTTTCTTCTTCTGTTAGTCATATTACTACGTCATTTTCTTCTGGTTCTACAAAATTTGGTGATAGTTTAGACGACACTCACCAATTTACTGGTTCTTTTTCTGTTACAGGTTCTTTATCAATAAATGGTACAGAATATTTAGCCGCGACATCAGGTACCTCTGGTACAAGCGGTAGTAGTGGTACAAGTGGTTCTAGTGGTTCTTCAGGAACGGCTGGTACATCGGGAACTTCTGGTACATCAGGAAGTTCTGGTTCTTCAGGAACAAGTGGTAGTAGTGGAACTAGTGGTACCTCAGGTACATCTGGTTCTAGTGGTACTTCAGGAAGTTCAGGAACAAGTGGTACATCAGGAAGTAGTGGTTCAAGTGGTTCAAGTGGTTCGAGTGGTTCTAGTGGAACGTCAGGTTCATCTGGTTCTTCAGGTACATCGGGTACCTCAGGTTCAAGTGGAACATCAGGTTCTTCAGGAACTAGTGGTACAAGTGGTTCATCTGGAACAAGTGGTACATCAGGAACATCAGGTAGTAGTGGAACATCAGGTAGTAGTGGAACATCAGGTAGTAGTGGATCATCAGGTTCTTCAGGTTCTAGTGGTACTTCAGGTTCTTCGGGAACCTCAGGCACTAGTGGAACATCAGGTAGTAGTGGAACTTCAGGTAGTAGTGGAACTTCAGGTACATCTGGTAGTTCGGGTAGTTCGGGTTCTAGTGGAACAAGCGGTAGTAACGGTTCTTCTGGTACATCAGGAACTTCAGGAACAAGTGGTTCATCAGGATCTTCAGGAAGTTCTGGTACATCTGGTACATCAGGAAGTAGTGGTACATCAGGTAGTTCAGGTTCATCAGGAAGCTCTGGAACATCAGGTACTTCAGGAACATCTGGTTCTTCAGGATCAAGTGGTAGTAGTGGAACATCAGGAACCTCAGGTTCATCGGGTTCAAGTGGTAGTAGTGGAACAGCTGGTACATCAGGTACATCTGGTGTGGATGGTGCTTCAGGTACATCCGGTACAAGTGGTTCATCTGGCACTTCAGGAACATCAGGAACTAGTGGTAGTTCAGGTTCTAATGGTTCTTCAGGAACAAGTGGTACATCAGGGACTGCTGGTACATCAGGAAGTTCTGGTTCAAGTGGTAGTAGTGGTACAAGTGGAACAGCTGGTACATCCGGTACAAGTGGTTCTTCTGGTACTTCGGAGGTTTATAAGACCACCTCAGCAACTTCACATACATTAGGTCAAGGAGGTTCATTAACAGTTCCAAGTGGGTTAAGTTACTCAGTTGGACAATCAATTATAATTGCATATGATGTAAATCATTACCAAGAATCAGATGTGGTATCATATAGCGGTACAACATTGACATTCACAGCACCAGATGCAAATGGTACTGTTGGTAGTGGAACATATTCATCATGGACTATCAACTTAGATGGCGCTACAGGTGCTGATGGTACATCAGGTACATCAGGTTCTTCTGGAACGTCAGGAACATCAGGTAGTTCAGGTTCAAGTGGTTCTTCAGGAACTGCAGGTACAAGTGGAACATCAGGAAGTTCAGGTAGTTCAGGATCATCAGGAACTAGTGGAACGTCTGGAACATCAGGAACAAGTGGAAGTTCAGGATCATCAGGAAGTAGTGGAACGTCCGGTACATCAGGTACTTCAGGAACTTCTGGCTCTTCGGGTTCTTCTGGTAGTAGTGGAACCGCGGGAACGTCTGGTTCTTCAGGAACATCAGGAAGCAGTGGAACGAGTGGAACGTCGGGTTCTTCTGGAACGTCAGGAACATCAGGAACAAGTGGAAGTTCAGGTTCATCTGGTTCTTCAGGAACAAGTGGCACATCAGGTTCTTCAGGAAGCTCAGGTTCTTCAGGAACTTCGGGTACTTCAGGAACTTCAGGAAGTAGTGGTACTTCAGGTTCTTCAGGTAGTACAACTGTAGGTGCATATAACTCATTAACGGTTAATTCACCATCAACAACATGGGCATTCCAACACGATTTAGGTGCGAGATATCCTGTTGTTCAAGTTTACGATACTGAAGGTTTTGCGATAATACCACAATCAATCAAAGCAATTGATTTATACAATATTGAAATAGGATTCTCATCACCACAAGCAGGTTTAGTGGCAGTTACACTTGGTGAAGGTGGTGGTGGTTCATCAGGTACTTCAGGAACATCAGGTTCAAGTGGAAGTTCTGGTACTTCAGGAACATCAGGTTCTTCTGGTACAAGTGGTTCCAGTGGATCAAGTGGAACATCAGGTTCTTCTGGTTCAAGTGGTACTTCAGGAACAAGCGGAACATCTGGTTCTTCAGGAACCGCAGGTACTTCAGGAACTTCAGGTTCATCTGGTACATCAGGCAGTTCAGGAACATCGGGTTCAAGTGGTACAAGTGGTTCATCAGGATCTTCAGGAAGTTCAGGAACAAGTGGTTCTTCAGGTAGTTCTGGTTCTTCTGGTACTTCAGGAACATCTGGTACTTCAGGAAGTTCAGGAACAAGTGGTTCTTCAGGTAGTTCTGGTTCTTCTGGAACATCTGGTACAAGTGGTTCATCAGGAACTTCAGGAAGTTCTGGCACATCAGGAAGTTCAGGAAGTAGTGGAACATCTGGAACATCAGGTTCAAGTGGTACAAGTGGAACATCTGGATCTTCTGGAACGTCTGGAACAAGCGGTAGTAGCGGAACATCTGGTACCTCGGGTACGTCAGGTTCGTCAGGATCATCTGGAAGTAGTGGAACATCTGGTTCATCTGGTACGTCAGGAACGGCCGGTACTTCAGGATTATTAACACTAACAGGTTCAACTAATAATGGTGTTATAACATATGACGGAAGTGGAACAAATGCTACTGTTGAGTCTAACATAACCTTTAGTGGTTCAACACTATCATTGACAGGTGACTTGTTATTAAATGGTAAGGTAGATGTTCGTACAAGTAATCAATCTGTAAGTACTAGTACAACAATGTTCACATTATCAGAATATAACGGTGTGGTTCTTGATTACTTAGTAAAGAGTGGTTCTAATATGAGAGCGGGTAGTATAGTTGGTATATGGAATGGTTCAACATCTAATTTGACTGAAACCACAACAACTGACTTAGGTAATACAACAGCGATTTCATTCACTATATCTAATAGTGGCACGGTTACTGTAACATCATCTTCAGGAACTTGGAGTGTAGTTATGTTCGCAAGAGCACTATCTATATAATATAAAAAAAAATTAAATGAAAGGGGGATTTATTCCCCCTTTTTTATTTTATGACCAATGATTAAATATTTATAGTAAACATTTGAACACCATTAGTGGATAATGAAACTAATTTGATAAATGGCAAACGAATTTAAAGTCAAAAATGGCCTGATTGTATCAGGCTCGGCGGATATAATAGGAGATTTAAATATTAAAGGTAATATTGTTGCTCAACAATATATTATATCCTCTTCAGTAATTTACCAAACCGCGTCTTTTGTTAGTGGTTCTAACAAATTCGGTAATTCAAGTGATGATACTCATGACTTTACAGGTTCATTAAAAGTTAGTGGTAGTTTAGTTTTAAATGATGTAATATTTGTTGCATCTTCATCTGGTACATCTGGTACTTCAGGATCAAGTGGTAGTTCGGGTTCTAGTGGTACATCAGGAACATCTGGTTCTAGTGGTACTTCAGGTAGTAGTGGAACATCAGGTTCAAGTGGATCATCAGGTTCTTCAGGTTCTAGTGGTACTTCAGGTTCTTCGGGAACAAGTGGAACATCTGGTTCATCAGGAACATCAGGTAGTTCGGGAAGTAGTGGTACATCAGGAAGTAGTGGTTCTAGTGGTTCTTCAGGTACTTCAGGTACATCAGGCAGTTCAGGAACATCTGGTTCATCAGGATTAAGTGGGTCATCGGGAACATCTGGCACAAGTGGTTCTTCAGGAAGTTCGGGTTCATCAGGTAGTTCAGGTAGTTCAGGTTCATCGGGGACATCGGGGTTAAGTGGTACTTCAGGTACATCCGGTTCAAGTGGAACAAGCGGTAGTTCTGGTTCAAGTGGTTCTTCTGGTTCATCTGGTACAAGTGGTAGCTCAGGTATCTCGGGTTCATCGGGAACATCTGGTAATAGTGGTAGCTCGGGTACCAGTGGTACTTCAGGTTCGTCAGGAAGTTCGGGTTCTTCGGGTAATTCAGGAAGTAGTGGAACAAGCGGTAGTAGTGGAACATCTGGTACTAGCGGTTCTTCAGGAAGTTCAGGTAGCTCTGGTTCAAGTGGAAGTAGTGGTTCTAGTGGTTCTTCTGGTTCATCTGGTACAAGTGGAGCTAATGGTTCATCAGGAACATCAGGGTCCAGTGGAAGTAGTGGTTCAAGTGGAAGTAGTGGAACAAGTGGAAGTAGTGGTAGTTCTGGTTCATCAGGAACCTCAGGAAGTAGTGGTACATCGGGAACTTCAGGAAGTAGTGGAACGAGTGGAACATCTGGCTCTTCAGGAACTAGTGGTAGTAGTGGTAGTAGTGGAAGTAGTGGAAGTAGTGGTTCATCGGGAACATCAGGTTCTAGTGGTTCTTCAGGTTCATCGGGAACATCAGGTTCTAGTGGTTCTTCAGGTTCTTCAGGTTCATCAGGTTCTAGTGGTTCATCTGGTACTTCGGGAACATCAGGTAGTTCAGGTTCATCTGGCTCAAGTGGAACATCAGGATCTTCGGGGTCGAGCGGAAGTTCTGGATCATCAGGTTCAAGCGGGTCAAGTGGTAGTTCGGGAAGTAGTGGTACTGTAACACTTAGTGGTACCTTAGATAATGGTATATTAACCCTTAATGGTTCATCACCAAACGTAACTGTTGAATCAAATGCAAGATTCACAGGAACATTAATGTCGGTTACGGGTTCCGTTGAAATATATAAATCAGGGTCAATTGTATTGGACGTTCAGGGTTCATTAGGTCAATTGTTTTCCGTAACAGACAGTTTAACAGGAGATATATTTTCAGTATCTGATCAATCGGGTATTCCTATATTAAATGTAAACGCTAGTGGTAGTGTTCAAATAGACGGTCAATTAACTGTAAGTGGGACAACAACATATTTGACAGGTGCCCTTGGTGTCGGAACAAATACACCAACAACTGTTGGTTTAATTAGAGCAACAAACGATGTAATTGCCTTTTATGGGTCAGACGAACGATTGAAAACAAATGTTGAACCAATAAGGGGTTCTTTAGATAAACTATCTCAAATAAATGGTTACGAATTTGATTGGATAGAAATGAAAGGTATTCACGAAAATGAGGGTCATGATATTGGTGTGATAGCACAAGAAATTGAAAAGGTTTTACCTGAAATTGTAACAACTAGAGATAATGGGTATAAGGCTGTTAAATATGAAAAACTTGTTGCACTTTTAATAGAAACAAACAAAGAATTACTAAAACAGATTGAAAATATTAATAATAATAATCATAAATTATTAAAACGTATTGAAACGTTAGAACAAAAAATTAAGTATGGGGATTTTTAGAGGACCCAATATTGTTAAAGATGGTTTAGTTATGATTGTGGATGCGGGTTCATATAGATCATATCCCGGTTCGGGATCAACGTGGTTTGATTTATCTAAAAACGGACACAATATTTCATTGGGTAGTTCAGTTACTTTCTCAAGTGATTTTGGTGGTGTTTTGAGATTTGCCGAAAACGGAAACGGATATGGTAGAAATACTTCTATGAATATGTCAAGTACAAACTATACTGTGATTTCATATGTAAGAAAAATGAGTAATGGAAATGATGGTAGAACGATAACCGCGTATAATAATAATTGGTTATTAGCACATCATGATAATACATATGGTGATTATTATGCAGAAGGATGGGTAAATGATATTACATCCCCAACGTCTGATACTACTTGGAGAATGTTTACCGGAACAGGAAATATTTCAGGAGATGTATATCAATTATATATTAATGATTCACTAAGCGTGTCAAATAGTAATGGATCACAGGGTCCTAATGGTTGGAATTTAAATAATCAATACGGACAATATTCTGATTGTCAAATAGCAAATTTAATTGTTTATAATAGAGTTTTATCTTCATCAGAAATATCTCAAATATATAATGCAACAAAAAAAAGATTTGGAATATGAAAACTGAAGAATATTATATTGGAGAAATTAAAGTAATTAAGATTATTAATGATGAGGAAGACCTATCGACAGAAGAAGATAGAAATTATTGGCTATCTATATGTGAATCTTGTAAAAAATATAATGAAGGAAGGTGTGGTGAATGTGGTTGTATTGTATTAAGTATGATGTCACTCAAGGAATCTAAATGTCCAATAAATAAATGGTAGTATGGGAGTATATACTGTAAACTCTACAATAATAAAAGAAAACGACATTTACGGAATTACGTTATATAATTGCACAATTATAAATTCCGAAACCGGTAATTATGGTCCGTATGGTGGATATCAAATTAAAGTTTCACATGATACTTCTGGATGTGGAAACCCAGGTAGTAACTTCTATGTAGAAATAAAGAGTAGTGTGGTTGGTAAATATTTAAGTTGTGAGTTTGAAATGACAGGAGTTGCTTCTTGTTGGGGATTTAATGACGGTGGATACTCTGGAACAGATGGTAATTTACTTTCATATAATGAATCAAGTGGTGATATTATACCAAATTACAGATCTTTAAATTCTTGGGAAAAAACACAATTTCAAACTCACAGTAAAATAAGTGCATGCGACAACGACTCAAATAATTTTTTTCATAGTGGTTATCACACCGGCAACCCCAAAATATTTTTAATGAGAAGAAGAAGAAATAATTTAAATTCAAATTTCGGTCCAGCACATGGAAGATCGTGTAATAACACTGGTGTACATACAATAATAAGAAATATAAGAGTTTGGTAAATGAAAATTGGACCTAATATATCACAGAATGGAATAGTATTCGGCATCAATGTCGGTAATAGTAGATATTATCCAGGTGAACCCACAACCAATTTATTAGATAATGCATCCACAAATGCTATACCTCTTTTAGGTAATGCTTGGGGAACATATAACACGAATCAATATGGAAGTGGAACATATTTTTCAATTGGTTCTGTTAGTAGTGTGTCAAATAATATAGTAACAATGACATCGTCACACGGACTTAGAACCTATGATGTGATGCAACCACAAACAACAGGAGGAGGTGTTACGGCTGGTACTAACTATTTTATAAAAAAAGTAAGTAATACTCAATTTTCTTTACATTCTTATAATAGTAGTCAGGATGGTTCACAAGGATATATAAATCCATCCACAGGAACACACAAGGTTCATGATAGTATTGCAACGGATAGTAAAATATCTATTAGTTCAGAAAATTTTCCAACAATGTGGTGGGGTTACCCACATTTACCAAATTCAGGTTTAGTTAAAGAATGGATTCCAAATGGATTTACAAATCCATCTGATGGATTTATATCTGATTGTATAAGACAACACATAACGAGAGCTGATGGACCTGATCATATGGCTTATGGTGCAAATGCGTCATTCACATCAAATTCTCCCGTTTATTGTTCATTTTATGCTAGATCGGTTGATTCTAATGCAGTCGGTAAATCTTGTACATTTTATCATTACACTTATGGTGTTCAGTCTGCAACTGCATATTCTATGGGATTTACATTAGGTGCAGTGGGTGTTTGGGAAAGATTTGGATATACTTGGACATCACCTAATAATACAGCAATTTCTTATTGGTTTAATCCGGGTGGACCATACAAATATGATATTGCAAATATTCAAATTGAACAAAAAAATCACCCAACAAGATTCACAACAGGAACTAGATCGACAACACAAAGTCTTATTGATGTTGCAAGAGGTGGTTCTATTGATGTTGCCAATGTGTCATTTGATTCAAATGGTCAAATCACATTTGATGGGACGAACGATTATATTGATTTTTTTGCTCCATCATTAGGTGGTACCGCAACAATTGAAATGGTTGCAAAAATTGGTTCAGGATATAGTGGAAAAATGTTTTTTGGTTGGAATACTTATGATGTGTGGTGTGGTGGTGGTCATTTAGGATATAACACTGGCAATGGTGATGTTTATGGAATTTCATCTTCATCAGTTTCAAGTTTAGGATTAGTTAGTAATTGGAAACATTATGTTTTTGAAATGAGAACTGATGTTTCCTATACAAATAATAAAATATATATTAATGGTGTGCAACAATCATTATCGCAACAACAAAGTAGTGAGGGTTCAAAAAGCTTTAATAGTGGTAATGGAAGAATAGCGGTTTGGAAACATGATTTAAATTATTGTATGCCTATGGATTGTCATGTATTTAGAGTTTATAATAGAGCTCTTTCACAAGAAGAAATAACCCAAAATTATGTTTCTTACAAAGGAAGATTTGGAATTTCATAAAAATTTAAAATTATGTTTGAAAATAGAAGGTGATTAAGTATGATAAAATAGTAGCATTATTAATTGAAACAAATAAAGAATTATTAAAGAGAATTGAAGATTTAGAAAAAGTAATAAAAAAACACAAATGAGTTATTTGATTGCTAATATACCACCAATAGAAGTTTATGTAGATAAAAGGTTTCTTTACGATTTTCAAACCGATAAAGATGGTAAATTATTGGGCGATAAGGAATGGGAAAAGGGTCATTGGGTAAGTGTTAAATCAATTATAAATCGAGCACTCCTTTTTGAAACCTATATTGACAAGTTTGGTGCTGTATATGATAAGCTACCGATTCATGCATTTCGTTGGAGACATAAAAAATCAAATGATAAGGAGTTTCCTTTAGATTTTTTACAACTTTGGGATTGTCTATCATATAACATATCAGTTATAGAAAAAAGGGTTCTAACGGGTGTCAAAACCTTTACAACAATGAAGGATCATAGTGTTGTTGAGGGTGAATATCTTTTTACAATTGATACCGCACATTCAGAACCAAATGAAGTGGATTGTGGATGGAGTGAAACACCAAATGAGCATAAATGTTATAACATATCTAAATTGGAAAACGGTCAATTTTGTGCACAACCAAATAATAGAACTCGTTGGTATCAACCTTCTCGAACCGAATCAATAAATGAAATTCCGTATTTTAGATACTCTACTAAAATATGGAGATGTGAAGATAATAGTAAATGGAGACCTTCTGATTCTAAATGGGATTATACATTTTGAATGCACATATTCAATGATTTTATCTTTACTCGAAACACCAATATGGAAAAAATAAACAAACTTTTACAAAATGTAAAAATTGTTTATATTTTATTAATTAATTAAAATGAATAATATTGCTTTTGGTATCTTTTGTTTTGGAGACCATTATTATTTTGAAGGATCTATACACAAAATAAAAAGATTATTAGAAGATGGATATTCTTGCTATGTTCTAACAGATAATATAGAATATTTTAACAAATATTATTCTACAAATTATTTAAAACTAATTCCATATAAAAAAGAAATTAAATCATATCATGACAAAATGTTATTACCAAAATATATTTTGGATAATCATGATATCTGTATTTTAATCGATGCAGATTTAGAAGTATTCGATTATTCTTTTTTAAAAAAAATTAAAACATTCGATTTTAAACACGGAATATCCTTTGTTGAAACACTATCAAAACACCCGAGCAAGTTGGAAACCATTTCAAATATTGATATGACAACAAATGAGTGGAAATTTTATAAAGATTATATCAAAAATTTAAATGTAGATATATCAAATGAAAATACAATGTGGGAATATTTTTTAGTTATTAATAAAAAAGGTTTTAACCAAAAAGATTTTTACAAACACTATGAAAAATTACAAATAGTTAAAGATTTTTGTAACATAGATGGTAAAAAAGAAATATCTGGTATGGGTGAAGGTGTTTCTATTCTAATATCATCTTTATTATCAAACACAAAATTGACTTTGGATGAAAATTTGTTTAAATTAATCCAAAATAAGGTGGTTAGTATTAGTAGAAAATTTACTAATCCTGATTTTTTACCTGATTGGATGAAATGATCTTAAACGAAGAATATTTAAAAAAATTTATTACAAATAATAATGATAAACCTGTTCCTTATAGGTGGACACACGGTGCAACCGATTTACATTTAGGAGATGGATTAATAGTTTACTCATTAATACAGATGATGAGGTTTAAAACTTGTGTTTGTATAGGATCTGGTGGTGGATTCATACCTCGCCTGATGACACAAGCTAGATTAGATTTACATAAACAAGAAATATTCGAAGGAAATTCAGATTATAATTGGGGTGATATTGGCGTCACATATGTTGTCGATGCGTGTAATGGTATTGGTGGACCAACAGATATAGAAGATGAAAATTCATTTTTTAGAAGAACTTTTTGGCCAAGGTTTATAAAATCAACATCTGTTGATGCGTATCATGATTTTTTTGTTAGGCAAGATATTAAAATTGATTTACTTTTTTTAGATGGTGACCATACGTATGAGGGTATTAAAAATGATTTTAATTTATATTCATCATTATTAACAAATAATGGAATTATTGTTATACACGATACTGATAAAAATTATGAAAAAACTTTGATTGTATCTGAAGATGCAAAAAAAGATTATCACAAATTCGATGGGCCTTCAAAATTTGTTGAAGAATTACAACAAAGTAAAGAGTGGAACTTGATTAATCTTTTTAATTTTTGTATATTATCAACAAAACCAACCTCATCAGGAATTACAATTATTAATAGAAAAAAATGATTAGATTAATATCTGTTATTGGTCACGGAATTGATTTAATACCACATTTCGTAAAACATTATTCAAAATATGTTGAGGAGATCCAATTTGTTGTATATCAATCATCAATTCATCCAAATTTGATTCAAAATGTAAAAGATAAAGTCAAACAATATAAAAACGTAAAGATTGTAAAAACTATTGAGGACAGAGTATTTGATTGGGAAAAAGTTACACAATTATACAATTTCATTAAATCAAAAAATCCACATGATTGGTGGGTGGTTGCTGATATTGATGAATTTCATTTATATCCAAATAATAATTTAAAGCAATGTATATCAGATTGTGAGGATAACGGATGGGAAATAATAAGAGGTGGTTTTATAGATAGGATTGGACCGAATGGAGAATTTTCAGTTTTAAATATGAATGAAGAAATATTTTCACAATATCCAAATGCGGGTTTTTTTAGATATCGTTTAAGTAAAGCCAATCCAAATAAGGTTTGTGTTATGAAGGGGTCTATTGAAATTACATCTGGACAACATTATGCAAAAATAGATAATCAAACAACTTGGAAATGGCAAGGATGGAATCACCCATTAATTAATCCTAAAGACCACGTACAAGTTCACCATTTCAAATGGGATTCCACATCGATAGAAAGAATTAAAACAGTTGCAGATAATAATCAAGATTATTCCTATTCGAATGAGTACGGAATTATGTACAATTCATTAAGAAAAAATAAGTTTTGTATTAACATAGAAGACCCCTTGTTTTTATTCAAAAAAAATTGTATATTAGGTAATTATGGGGAGTACTCCAAATGGAATAATTTAATTAATAAAATAAAATCAATATGACACAAATTAAAAAAACTAATGGTAAAGATGACGAATTATTGATTCTTGAACAAAGAAAAGTTAAAGCACTGGAAAAAATTTCAAATTCTTTAGACGCACTTACTGTGTGGGTTGAAGAAATTGATAAAGAGGAGTGGGGTAACAGAATACAATTCTATTTAGCAGAGTTTCATAACAAAATCGTAAAAGAAATTGTATTCAAAGATGGTCAAGAGGTAAAAATATCCAATAAGAAAATAAAATAATGAGTCATAAACTTGGTATAATCGTACCATATAGAGACCGTTATAAACAACTTGTTCGATTTAAAGTATCATTAAAAAATTGGTTATCGAAATTTGATATTGACTATGAAATAATTGTAGTTGAACAAGATGACGGGCTAGCGTTCAATAGAGGAAAACTATTGAACGTTGGTTTTTTATATTCCAAAAAGTTAAAATGTGACTACGTTATTTTTCACGATGTTGACATGTTACCTTATGATGTTGATTATTCATATTGTGATATACCATTACACATGGCAACTGATTTCATAACGACAGGTGGATTCAAAAGAATAGTATTTGATGAATATTTTGGGGGAGTTACACTTTTTCCAGTGGACATGTTCGAACTTGTAAATGGTTACTCAAACAAATATTGGGGATGGGGTTATGAAGACACCGAACTTTTACATAGATGCAAATTGTCTAAAATTCCATTAGACACAAAAGAAATCAGTCTAAAAGGTGGTAATGTGGCATCTCTAAGATTTAATGGTGTAGACGCATATATTGAGGGAAACAACATATTCGATTTCAAATATAAAAATACAATTTTTATTAGTTTCAATCCCGATGAATTAACATTAAATCATGAAAAAGATGATGATGTGTTTGCGTCTTTTGGTATACCCGGTTATGATTTTTTAATCGGATTTACCTCGTATTCAAGATACGCAGTTCAAATATTTGATATTGATAATAATATTATTCATTTAGAATCTAATATAACAACCAATTATAAAACTAATATTGCTTTAACTATTGACACATATGAAAAAGAAATAAAGATGTATCAAGATGGTGTATTAGTGGACAGTAAAAAAATAAAAAAATTAAGAGATTATTATAGTAAGAATAGAAAATTTTATTTAGGATGTAGTAACCCTAATAGAAAAGACAATCAAAAATTTTTTAAGGGCACCATATCTAACTTTGCAGTTTTTTCTGACGTGTTAAATTATGATGAAATCAAAGAAATTTCAGATAACAAGTATTTTGGATTGACACAAAACTTCGGTAACTATAAATCAGACCATAGAGTGATATTATATTATGATGCTAAATTTATAAAGGGTTATAAATTAATTGATTTAAGTGGGAATGGTAATGACGGTGAAATACACAATTGTGAAATCGTAGGTGAATCATTTGAAGATTACATTGAAATCGAAATACCATACAGAAGAAAATCAACATTTGAATTGATTCCACATAGAGAAAATGGGTATATTAAAAATGGATGGAAAAATAAATTAACCAGATACAATCAATTAAGATTTTATAATGAAACTCTTAAAGGTTCTACAGATTTTAAAAAAGATGGTTTAAATAATTGTGAATATGTTGAACATTCATACGTAAAAAATAAAAACGAAAATCATATTATTGTAGGAATATAATGGGACATAAGTTAGGTATTTGTATACCATATAGAAATAGAAAAGATCATATTGATAAATTGATTCCTCATCTATCAAAGTATCTCGGTAATGTTGGAATTGATCACAAATTTTATGTCGGTCATCAAGTAGACGATAAACTTTTCAATAGAGGGGCAATGAAAAATATTGCAGCTCATTATGCTTTTCAAGAAGGATGTGATTATATTGCTTGGCATGATGTAGATATGTTAAGTGAAGATAGAGATGGTTTTATTTGTGATTATTCGTATCCGAATTTGAATCCAATTCACATTGCCACAAAATTGTCAAAATACAATTATGGTTTAGGTTACGATCAATACTTTGGAGGAGTAGTTCTTTTTACAAAGGAACAGGCTTATCAAACAAATGGTTATTCAAATGATTATTGGGATTGGGGTCAAGAAGACGATGATTTATTTTGGAGATGTTATTTTGAAGGTATGACGACTGGAAAAATGCTTGAGGGTCATGGTGAAAGAATTGTTGCTGAATTTAATGGAGATAGTTCTTTTTTAAAAATACCAACAAACAGAGAAATATCTTATTCATTACACAACGAATTCACAATTTCTATTTTATTCAAGGCAGAACAACAACCTGAAAAAGTTCCAATTTGGCTTGTTGGTGATAAAGAAAAAAAATTCATAGAATATCCTTTAATAAGAAAAGATGGTGCGTGGACTTGGGGACTATCATTCAATAATTCAAGAGCTGTAACTATGGTCTTGTTTGATAAAAATAATCAACATTATTATAATTGGGCAAAAAGATTTGAAAACTTATGGACGTGGGTAACTTTATCATATTCAAAAGAAAAACGAGGAGCATACCTTTTTGTAAATAATGAATTAATTTGTCAAATGAATGGTGTTAAGGAAAACAAACCATTTTCTGTTAAAGAAGATCTTAGAACTTTAGATTCAATAAAACCATTTATTATTGGACACTGTCCACATTTAAACACTTTTTATAAAGGGAAAATTGCAGAGATAAAAATCTCAAATCAATTTACCGAAAATGTTAAAAAAGGAGTCAATAATTTACTATCTCATTATGATTTTGATAAAGGTTTTTTAAATCTTATTGATAAAAAAGAATTTGAAAATTTTGATGTTAAATTTTCAAAAGAAAATGTTGAAATTATCGAAAATATTTTACCTTTTAGAAGAGAAGGTAATTTTTATTGTATACCACATACTGATGAAGGTTTTGTAAATGGAACTTGGGCTAAGGGTGAATCAACTGCAAGAAATGAAAGGAGATTTGTAACAGAAATGCAACAGAAAAAAATTAACTATAAAGAAGATGGATTAAATAAAATTTTAGATGTTTTAACAATTGATGTTATAGATGAAGAACTATACCCTAACACAAAATTTATAAATGTAAGAATGAAATGAAAATAGAATATCAAAAGCCGTGGTTTATAAAACCAAAATTAACTGAACCACAAACTAATCCACTTATTGATGGTCAATTTACTGTTTCACTTACATTTCAAGTAGGTAAGGATTTTAAAAAAGACAATAAAATTGGATTTTGGGGTGTGCCAGGTAAAAATATTGGAATTAGTTACGATTACGAAGTGAATTATTTTGTATTTGAATTTTGGACTAAAGAAGAAAATGGTGAGGGTAAATTTAATTGTCACATTTATGATTGTATAAATGACAAATCACTTCATAAGGTTTTAAACATAACAGTTGTATTCGATGGTGAAATTTATTATTTGTACAAAGATTATAAATTATTTGATACAATAATGAATTCAGCTCAATTGATTGATGATTATAAAAATGAACCCATTTATTTAGGATGTCATAATATTGATAGTTTAAATCAAAAACACAAATGTATAACTGAATTGGATGTTTTTCATTTTAGTGCTTATAAAAATGCAATAGATATTGACACAATAAAAAAATATATTGAGAATCCTAAAGAATTACAATTATCGGAAGATTTTAAAAGTACATATTGTTTTTATGATTTAGAAAATACGAATGAAGAATTTTTAATTTTAGATTCTTTTGTTAAGAAAACATTTTTGAAGAAAAAAAATAAAATGTCTTCTGTTGGTTTTGAAATTACAAAAGATAAATTAGATAGTGTTGGATGTGGTTTTTGTTTGGCAAAATGGACACAAGTTACAATGCATTTACATAATGGTACAACACATAGTTGTCACCACCCCGAACCACATAAAATAGGTTTAGAAGAGATTAAAAGAAATCCAACCGCATTACACAATAGTAAAATAAAAAAACAGGCAAGAAAAGACATGTTAGAAGATAAACGACCTTCAGAATGTCAATATTGTTGGAATGTTGAAGATAATTCATCATCATTTTCTGATAGAATTTTTAAATCTGCAGAACCGTGGTCTGAACCTTATTTTGATGAAATTGCGAAATCAGATTGGAGAGAAGATTATAATCCAAAATATGCCGAAATAAGTTTTTCAAACACTTGTAATTTTAAATGTGCATATTGTGGTCCAGAATATTCATCAAAATGGATGGAAGAAATTAATGAATTTGGACCTTACAATCTTTCGTTTGAGTACAATGGTACGAGAAGAATGGAGGAAAGAAACACTAAACCATATAAACAAACACAAGAAAATCCATATGTTAATGCATTTTGGGAATGGTTTCCTGAATTGTACAATAGTTTAGATACATTTAGAATAACAGGAGGAGAACCATTATTACATAAAGATACTTGGAAAGTTTTAGATTATATTATTGATTCTGAAACTCCAAACAAAAATTTAAAATTATCAATTAATAGTAATTTAGGAGTTCCAGATGAATTGATTGATAAACTAATTGAAAAATTAGATAAAATTATCAGATGGGAAAGAGTACATGAAATGATAATTTTTACAAGTTGTGATGGATATGGTAAACAAGCAGAATACACTAGATATGGATTAGATTTTGAAAAATTATTTCAAAATATAGATAAAATATTAACTAAACTGCCAAGAGTTACTATAGTGATAATGTCAACTTTCAATGTATTCAGTATATTTTCATATGAATTATTGATTAAAAAGATATATAAAATGAAATTAAAACATTTCAATAATAAAAGATATTGGAATACTGCATTAATTTTAGATACATCTTATTTGAGACACCCACCATTTATGAGTTTCAGAATACTTAAAAATTTTATAAATTTAGATTATTTTAATCGTTGGATTAAGTATATGAAATTCAATTCAACATTTAGAAGTCTTAACTTTCATAAAACCCAACACATAAGTGATGTGGGTTTCTCAACTCAAGAAATAGAAAAAATTAATAGAATTAAAGATATATTTGTTGCAGATTATGAAACACCTATTGAACTTTTTAATAAAGATAAAATAGATTTTTCAAAATTTATAAAAGAATATGAAGTGAGGAGGGGGTACAATTGTTTGGAATATTTTCCTGAATTAAAAGAATTTATAAAATTAATTGAAAATGAAAATACAATATAAAGAACCATATTGGGTAAAATTTGAATGGGATGTATCTGAACATCATGATAACCAATATGTGACCGCATTTGATAAAAGTGAAAACATAATATTTAGAGATTTTTTACACAAAGACAAATACATATTAACTTGTAACTTCAAGTTAAAAAAACACTATAAAAAAGATGAAATATGTATGGTATTTGGTAAACCAGGTAAAAACTTAGGTTTATCGTACAATGAGGGGTCTAAAGTTTTAGCTTTTGAATTTTGGACTAAATCCGAAGATGGGGATAAGTTCAATATGGTAATATCTAAAACTGTAACAACTAAGGACATTGAAAACGGAGTCACTATATCAATAGTAAGAGACGTTAATAAAATATCAATTTTTAAAAATTTTGAATTTGATAATACAGTAGAATTCAATGGTAATTTAGTTGATGACTATAAGGATAATGCTTTTTTTATTGGTTGTTCAAGTCCAGATATAGAATCAGAAAAACATAGATATTATTGTGAGGTTAGTATAAATCATTTATCACACATATCAAATACAAATAGTATTGAAATAGCTAAAGAAATTTGTGAAAACGAAACTCATAACTTACCAATGAGAAAATATTATGAAGATATTTTATTCTATTATGATTTCAAAACAGTAAACAATATTGGTATTGTTTATGATGAATCAAAGTATACAAATTTTTTAGAAAAAGTTCCAACAGAGTATATTAAGTAAAATAAATTAATTAAATTATAATAAAAAAATTATGTCAAAACAATTAGTAAAATGGAGAGATAAACATTTAAATTCTATAAGTAATAGTTTTTGTGCGGCAAAATGGTTCAATGTAAGTTTACATTTAGGACACGGTTTTACAAATTCGTGTCATTTACCACTACCACATCCAATAGATTTGGAAAAAATTAAAACAAATCCCTCTGCACTTCATAATACTGATTTCAAAAAGGAGATTAGGAAGATGATGTTAGAAGGAACAAGACCGGCCGAATGTTCGTATTGTTGGAGAATTGAGGACATTGGTAGAAATAATGTTTCTGACAGGGTCTATAAAAGTCAAATATACAAGGAACAAGACATTGCTTCCATAAAAGACATACCATGGGACGCTGATGTTATGCCAAAAACAATTGAAGTAAGTTTTGATAGAATTTGTAATTTTGCATGTACTTATTGCAATTCGGGTTATAGTACGAAATGGGGAAAAGACATTAAAGATAATGGACCGTATCAAAAGTTCAAAACAACGAGTGCGGGTGCATATTATGCAGACGGTTCATGGTCTGAAATATATGGAAAGTATGGTGAGAATAATCCTTATGTTAAAGCATTCTTAGAATGGTGGCCTGAATTATCACAAAATTTAGAAGAAATTAGAATTACTGGTGGAGAGCCCTCCCAAAGCCATAACTTTTGGAAGTTTATGGAAATAGTAAAACAATATGATTCTCCGAATCTAAGAGTAGCTATTAATTCAAATTTAGGACAAACAGAGAGAACTATTGATAGACTTATAAATGTAACAAAAGAAATAAAGGTAAAAGAATTTGATTTATACACAAGTTGTGAAGCATATGGAAAACATGCAGAATATATTAGAGATGGTTTGAATTATAAAATATGGAGACAAAACTTAGTCAATATAATTGAAAATGCGAATATCAGACAAGTTGTTATTATGATGACAATAAATAATTTGTGTCTATTCAGTATCACTGATTTTATGAATGATATGTTAGAATTAAAAGCTAAGTATGGTTGGAATAAACCAATTTTAGATTTAAACATTCTGAGATGGCCCGCATTTATGTCACCACTTACCTTACCCAATGAATTTAAACACATATTACATGACAATTTGAAAACATGGTATGAAATGCAAGAGAATAATGAACTTTTAAACATACATGAGAGAGGTCAAATTGAAAGACTAATTGATTACATAGAAGTTGTCAATAGAGGACATATTACAACAGAATTAGATAATGTATCACAATATCATGATTTTAAAAGCTTTTATGTCCAATACGATTTAAGAAGAAATAAAAATTTTCAAGATACTTTTCCACAATTATCAGATTGGTTTAATGAAATTATAGTTGATAAAAGTATACCTGATGTTAGTGTAACAGACGGAAGAATCACACATTTTGAACCAGGAATATACGTGTCAGATAAAGATAATTACAATAAGTAATGATTACATATAATAAGACCTTAAGGTGAATATAAATTAGATTCAAAACCCATTTCTAAATCAAAATGATGAATTTTTTGTTTGAAGATATTAAAGAATTAAAAAATTTTATTGCATGTAAAGATCTTTGTCCTTCAGGTATTCCAAGATTTGGAGTTTCACCATTAGTTAATGTTATAAACATTCTCATATACGAAAAAAAACATGGATTCAAATCTGTTGAGGTTGAGTGTGATAATTACATAATTTCAGCGGGTGTTAACCATAGTCCAGATGATTGGACAGGGTATAATCCGAGAGTTGAAAGTCTATTCAGTTACTTAAATGAAAAATACCTTAACGATTTAAGAAGTGGAAAGGCACTCATTATGTTAGATCAAAGTTTTGAAGGGTACCAAACTAATTGGTTATGGGAATGGTTTCATCAAGAATGTTCAAATCATAATATTCCCCCACAATCAATTGTATATGTGACGGGTAACATGATTGTAGATGAGGTATATACAGAATGGGCAGATAAAAATAATATCAATGAAAGAATAAAACCAATTGGTTATCCACATTTTGAAATTGATGTAGCAATGAATGCAATAAACAGACCTACAGTTTCAAATCAACTACCATTACCAACATTCAAAGAACATGTGGAATATAAAAGTAAAAATAAGATAAAAACTTTTTCATGTCTTAATAAAAGAATTAGACCACATAGGGTTTGGTTTTATAATTATTTATTTCACTCAGGATTGATTGAAATGGGTTTGGTGAGTATGAATGAGTTTTATAAAAATTCATATAAATGGGAAGGAAAAGAAATACCTTTGGATGTAATTGATAAATTAGGAGATTCATTACCACTTAGAGTTTACGGCAAACCAAACGACGAACTCGATGATAATTTTTATATTAATAGATTTAATCCTGAAATTTGTTTAGATACGTATGTTAGTGTCGTTAGTGAAGCACATTGTGGTGATAGTGATCAAACTATGTTTTTGAGTGAAAAAATATTCAAACCTATTGCAACAAGGCATCCGTTCATGGTAATGGGTAATAAAAATAGTATGAAAAAAATGAGGGAAATTGGTTACAAAACATTTGATGAATTTATTGACCAATCTTATGACTCTTTACCTACACACGAAAGATTACAATATCTTATAGAGTGTATAAGAAAAATTGATAATATCGAGGATAAACAATCATGGTTTAAATCTATGGAAAACGATGTGGAACATAATTATAATGTTTTAATTGGTAATATATTTAATAAAAAAGTTCCCGCTTTTACAAAATTAGAAGAATACTATAAACAATATTTTAAAATAGAATTTGATGCAACAAAGAAGATACCTACCAACATTATCTGAACTTATAGATAGACTGACAATAACACAATTAAAAGAGGTTAAAATACCAAAACATAAAGAAATGTATGCTCAAGAAATTGCGGATATTGTTCACGATATTCAACTTATCTTAAATAATTCAGATAATGTGATTACTGCTGAGCAAATAAGAGCAATTATAGTTTTAGCACAAATGAATGCACATATTTGGTATAACGAATCAAATGTTAGAAGTGGATCCGCGGGTCCAAATATGTTAGCTCTAACTCATGGTATCAATGGGATTAGAAATACTGCAAAAAATAAAATTCAAGAAGTTGTTGGTGGTAGAAAAGACTATAAAATAGATTGTTTGGCTGCAGAGTTTAAAGATTGGGAAATTAGTTGGTAACTTATGTTAAGAGTATATGGAGATAGTTGGACAGAAGGTCAAGGCGCTAACCTTGAAAAAGAAAATTCACTAAAGAATAGAGATGAATTACAGAAATTTAGGAATGAATTTTCTTGGGCCAAAGTATTATCTGATAAAATCAATTTAGAACACACAAATGATGGTTTATCGGGGCACTCAAACTTAAAAATTTTTAATAAAATTTCATCAGACGTAAAGAATGGTATAATTACAAAGAATGACTTAGTGATAATAATGTGGTCATCTTCACTTAGAGATACTGTAAACTTTCTTCCTAATAATGAATGGATTAGTTGGTCTGTTAGGCAATTAATAAATACACCTAATAGATTTATAAATTCGTTTGTAAGTGGAGATGAAAAATACGATAACTTTCTTCAAACATATAAAGAATTATATATAAGTGAACTTTTTAATCAAAATTATTATAACATAGTCAATCAAAAATATATAATATTTATACAGAAATTATTAGAATTTTATAATGTGAAATATATAATGTGTGACGCATTTGAAAGAATGATCATAGATTTAAATAAAAAAGATGATATTACTAAACATATAAATAAAGATTCATATTGGGGTTTTAATAATAAATGTTTTAGAGAGTATCTAACTGAATTAAAAAGAGACGACATTTGGGAAGTAAAAAATATGACAAAAGATATTTTTTTAAGTCTACATCCTAATAAAATTGGTTATCAAATTATTTCAGATGTTTTATATAATTTTTTAAAAAAATTAAAATATGTTTAAATATTTGAATGATTTAGAAGTAAAAAAATTACTATTTGATTGGAAATACAAAGGATATGCAATTATTGATATGTTATCTATAGAAGAATGTAATGATATAAATAATGAATTAAATAAATTGAGAATTAATAGAAATAATAATTTAGAAAAAAATTGGGATATATATGAACCATATATGCACCCACATAAAGAATCAGAATTAATTGAAAAGATTTTTGCTCATCCTAAGGCAATAGAAGTAATGGAATTACTTTTAGGGAATAATTTAGAGGGAGTTCAAACGTGGGCGTATTTTAAACCACCCGGTGAATTAGGTAGAGACGCTCACCAAGACGGGTTTTACAGTCAATCTATATGGAACACAATAGCTAATGTTAGTGTTGCACTCGATGACACCGATGAAACAAATGGAGGTATTTGGGCTTATGAATCTTCCCATTTATTACCACTATTGGAAATTGAGGTTGATGAAGAAAGAATTAAAACAAACCCATCCAACTGGAGAAATGAGAGAGGTAAACCTTGTAAAATGCCAAATGGGCATAATTTTTCAAAAGTTTATCCATCATTGAAAAAAGGACAATCATTTTTAATACATTCACATTTAGTTCATGGTTCAGATGATAACAATTCAGAAAATTTTAGAAGATCAATTCTGATGGGTTATAAAACTATTGGGACACCTATTAGACAAGGTGAACATATGAAAAGAATTCCGGTTGATGTGTATGAGTTAAGAAATAAATTATGGAATTAATTTGAATAATATAATTCGGGATATTCGACTATTATATGTATACCACCTTTTTCATAGACATTTTTATATATCGATTCAATATTTTCCCAAGATAATAAATCGTGAAATTGAATGTTTTTACACATTGATTTATATTCATTTATATAATTACCCTTATGTTGGTGACCAGGATCTAAAGGTTTGACTGATCCCTTTCCGAGTCTTATAATCATATTAGGTTTCCATTCACCTTTACTCATCAAAACAATTTTATCAACGTGATTTACCAATTGATTTGTTGCACATATTAAAAAATCCCATCTTGGATAAAAAGTAATAACAAATTTACCAGCCATCGCCATTCCTAAAGACATACCCATTTGAGATTCCTCCATTACTGGCAACTCAATAAGTTTATTTTTGGGAACGTTTCCAATCGTTGTGCTCATAGGATTCCCATGCCAAACTATTTGTTGACCAATAAAAATCGTATCTTCTTTTTGACCTAGTAATGTCATTGAATTTGTTAACGCATCTTTGTATGGTGTATATTCTGGTTTACTCATTCTCTATTTTTTTTATAATATTATCTGCAATTATTTTATGACACAATAATGATGGATGGGAATCTTGGGGACAATCATCACCAAAAAAAGCAAGATCTTCTTTTATTAATAAATTTTCATTTGATTTAATCATATAATCTAAACATTTATAATTTTTTCCCATATAATCGAAGGTTATTAACCTTTTGTTCAAAAAATCATCCTTCGTGATAACACGAGAATAATCATCTGACCAATTCCAAATCCAACATTTTATACCTTTGCTTTCATAAAATTCAAAAAAAGATTTTATATCATTCATTATATTTTCTGCCATATGATTCATCAAATCAGGTAAACCATATAATTTTTTCAATTCCATATATTCATATAATAATCTTTGGTTTTCTTTGTCTTCATTAATAATTTGCAAATTATGTTTATGACCATCCTTTTCAATTTTTATATGATTTCTCATAATTAGTGATGTTTGTAGAACAATATGACTTATTTCACTATAGTCAAATTTACCATCATAATTTGTATTTCTATGTGGGTTGTAATGGTCATCATACAACGGACCATCAACACTTATAACCCCTTTCAAAAAATTTATACTTGTTTCTTCATTTCCTCCGTTAGACTTTTTAACAACTTCGAATGTATTGAAATGTTGTGCCACAAGTCTTGCAAACCTGTTGGCATACATGTATTGATAATGTGCCTCCGTCAAATATTTAAAATCAAATTTTTCAGGTGGAGGTCTTTTAATCGTAGGCATTTTAGAATAATAATATAAACCTTGACCCCATGTGAATGAACAACCTAAAAATATTATTCCATTCATAGTTTACTTTTCATTTTTTTTATTATGTTATTTGCAAAAATTTGATGACATAGTTTTGATGGATGATGATCTTTAGGTGGATTAGCACCAAAATTCTCATAATCTTTAGAAATTTCTAATTCAGGATTTTGATATATCATTTCGTATATGTTACTGTATATTTTTTCTTTATATTCTAAATCAATGTATCTTTCACTTAAATATGGATCTTTTTTTATAAAAGGTAAATGATTTGTTTCCCATGAAAATAATAAACATTTTATACCCTTACTTTCATAAAATTCGAATTTTTTTTTAATTCTTTGGACTTGTTGTTCTGTAAATAAAACAACCCATTCATCAAATTCTAAATTATTTTCATCTAACCATTCATGAAACTTATCTAAATTTTCACCAATACCACTTTTCCAAACATAAGACCAATAATCAACACCTTTTAATTTGTAATTAAATTTATTTCTCCAAATTTGAGATGTTTGTAATATTATAAATTCAAAGTCGTCATAATGAAATCTCTGATCACGAGCAATTAAATGTTCTTTTGGGTTTATTTTTTTATCTATATCAAATACTTGATCAAAAAAATCAAATGTCTCATCCTCACTACCCCCATTTTGATTTTTAAAAACTTCAAATGTTTTGAAATAATCTGCGACTAATCTCGGATATCTTATAGTATTTTTGAATCTTATGTGTGATGTTTTTACTAAATGTGGATCGAATTGCCATTCAGGTGGATACTGAAGTCTATTTAAATCAGAATAAAAATATAAACCTTGACCCCATGTGAATGAACACCCACCAAATAATAATCCTTTCATTTATTTAATTCGTAAAACTATTGTGTAAAATTTTGATTCTCCAGTCCAACCATAACTGTCATATTCTATATAACATACGTCATAATCAGATTTAGCGATTTCAATTATATCTTGAACAGATACACCATCTGCATTTTCTACTAATATAATTGATGAATAACCTTCAACGTAATTTTGTGCATCTTTTAAAAACTTAGTATGAAATTTCATTTCTTCATCTAATGATATTAATTCTTCGTGTTCGTTTCTATATCCACCTGGTCTTCTTGTTTTGAAATGTGGAGGATTACTAATAATCGTATCAAATTTATAACTAAATTCAGGAAATGAATCAAAAACATTTGATTCTATAAATTTTGTATTTTTAATATTATTAGTTGATATTGTTTTATCAATATATTCTTTATTCTCAGCATTAATATCACTCAATATTAAGTTTTCACATTGATAGTTGAAATTGAGATAAAATCCCATGAAGCCAGGGCCACTACACATTTCTAAAACATTTTTTGGCCTTAAATGTTTTTTTACACCCTCACTTTTTAGGGCATTAATACCAAAAACGGTTCCACCTCCATCCAATGTTTTGTGATAGTAAACTACCTTTTCATTTATTTTGAATTCTTCCATTTTAAGCAAATTCAGTTTTGTTATCCATATACCATTGATATGTTATTTTTAAACCTTCATCTAAAGAAAATTTTGGTTCCCATCCTAAATTGCTCTTTATTTTATTTGAATTAATTCTTCTTGTTGGAATCATAGATGGTTTGCCTTTAATAAATTCTGTTGGAGCGTCATAATCAACAATTTTTTTCATCTTATCGAGAACTTCTAACACAGAATAAACTTGATTTGATCCTACATTATAAACATTATATAATTCTTGTTCTTTTTCCATTATAATTTTTAAAGATTCTACAAAATCATCAACATATAATAAATCCCTTAATTCACTTCCATCACCCCATACAGGTATTGGATTCATTTTGTCCGCGACTTTTCTTATTGTTGCAGGTGTAACATGACATTTATTGAAATCATACTTGTCATGTGGACCAAAAAGATTTGCTGGTCTTACTACAGTGCATTTCATTTTTCTTGGTAAATGATTACCATACAATTCACATTGAAGTTCCGCATATCTTTTCATCCAACCAACAGCAAAATATACAGGATATGGTGGATTGAACATAAAGTCCGTTTCAACTACTGGTTCGTCTCCTTTAGGTGGGTAAACTGTATTCGAAGAAATGAAAATATAATGTTTTACGTCGTTTCTCCAAGAAGCATCGATTAGAAAATTATTCATTGCAACATTTGGTGTGACATGTAAAAGAGGGTCTACAATAGTATCGACAGCATTTGATGTTTGAGCCGCACAATGAAACACAACATCGACATTTTTAGTGATATCCATACATTTATCGTGCGTCATTAAATCACCAACCCAATATTCAATTTGATCATATTTTATTCTTGGTTCTTTTCTATGAACTAAAACTCTTATATTATTGTATCCATTAGAAATTAAATGATTAGTTAAATTTTGTCCAACTAATCCTGATCCACCTGTTATAAGTATTTTTGCGTTTTTATCTATCATATAGAATTTTTAAATATTTTTTTTGCGGCTCTACTATGAAATTTCCACATTTCTTCTTCTGTTATTTTTCCCTTATTTAGTTCTTCTTTATAAAATAACTCTTCGTTATATACAAAACTTAAATAAGTAAACCTGTGAAAATCATTCTTTACGGGTTCTACTTCGTGTATAATATCGTGATTTAAAAAATCCATTATTACAAAATTATCAATTACAGGTTCTACTTTTTCTAGTTCATTTTCAGTCCTACCCACAACTAAATGTCCACCACCATCAATATAATCTTTTTTATCTGAAAGGTAAATTAAAATAACACAATATCTTTCAGGTGACCTACCATCAAAATGCCTTTCGATAAAATCACCATTATCGTAGATGGTAAATGCGTCATGATGTTTTATATTATTTTGTAAATCAGGATATATTTTTGGTAAGAAACTATTCAAAGTATCCCTCATAAAAGATGTATGTTTTTCAAAATCACCACCTCCACCCTTTTCCCACCATTTTTGTATTATTCTATAATTATTTTTTTTTATATGATTTTGTCTTTCTTCAATTTCATCAAGACTTGTTACCCAATGTCTTTTATTTTCTTGATCAAGTTGTGGATATTGAAAACGGTATTTATACCCTTTTCTAAATCTCGCATTGTAATCCTTGCCGTGTTCACGAACCTCTTCAGCAATTTTTTCAAAGGTTTCCATTTCTTTTATAATTTCATTGGTTTTACCTATGTAATAACCACTTTCTAAATAGTCTTGTATATTCATTCTAAATCGTTTTAATATAAAAATTATACGTTTTTTCTAAAGCTTGTTTAAATCCTAATTTTGGTAAAAGATTATATTTCTCCTGTTTAGTTGTGTCCATTTGTCTTCTTAAATCACCATTTGGTTTTGATGTATCCCAACTGACATCTAAACTTTTACCACTAATATTAATTATCTGGTCAACCATATATTTTATTGATATTTCTTCTCCAGAACCAAAGTTTATAATTTCATTTATTTCATCCTCAAAAAGTTGAATAATTGCATCTGCTACGTCTCCAGCATATACAAAATCTCTAATTGGTGAACCATCACCCCAGCAATCAATTTTATCAATAGATTCATAAACTTTTTTTATTGTGGATGAAATAACAGTTCCATTACCACTAAAATCATCATACTCACCAAAAATGTTAGCGGGTCTAACAATTGACCATCTATTATAATTGTATTGAACTTCATATGCCCCTATTAGTATTTCACCCATTCTTTTACTCCATGAGGGAAACCAATCCGCTTCAGACGGAAGAGTCTTCCAAACTGTATCTTCCATAAACTTTTCAGCTGGTGCATAAACACCAACAGAACTAACGAATACTAACCATATATTATTGATTGCACATTGATTGATAATTTCTGTGTTTATCTTGAAAGAAGGTAACAAAAAATCAACTGGTTTAGTTTTTGCCCTGATAGGAGAACCCTTTATGCCAAATGTGTTCAAAACAACATCTGGCTTTTCATAGAAAAATAAATTCTTGATGTTTTGATCATCAGTCAAATCTAATTTATAAAATATGAAATTATCTGACATCGGTAAATTTTGAGATTCCCTAATGTCTATACCAATAACAAAATAACCCTTTTCTAAACATTTATTTACTAAATGAATACCAACTAATCCACTACAACCCGTTATTAAAATCTTTTTCATAAATTTTTATTTATCAAACTTTTAAAAAAATTAAAATCATAATTATCGTCTGCTAATGACATCACTTTAATTTTATTTTCCCATAATCTCCTTTCATTTTTTTTATAAAATTCGATGATACTATTTTTATTTTTTATTAGTCTTGTGACCTCATTAAAAAATTTGAAAAACCTTTCTCTTGGATCAAAAATCGTATCATAATCATGGTTAATAATATCTTCAAATAAATCGAAATTGTAAATGTATTTTAACTTACTCACATGATTGTGTGATGCCAAAAATATTGGTAATTGAAAAAAATACATCGGTTTTATTGATTTCTCACTAATATGGACATCATCGACAAAATATGCAGATTCAGTAACACAGTTGATAAAGTTGTTTTCGTAACTTTTTAATTCAAATATCTTCCCCCAATTAATTCTACCATGATTATCAAAATCATCAAACCAATTTTTATCCTCTTCAAACATACTTTTTTTTATATCTAAATTATTAAAATAGTCTATTTCGGGTTTAATTCTTTCAATTTCATTATTGGTAAAAATATTTCTATAAAATTGATAATCAATACCATTTAAATTTCTTTTTTTATGTTCCCAACCCATAACCAAAGACCAATCAAATTCGTGCAATATGTTGTATTTTTTTAAAAGAACTAATAACGAATACCTATGAGGTTTTGGTGTTCTATTGTGACACATAAATAAACAACCTTCTTTTTCTGTCACATATTTACTTTCAAAATGTGATATATTAAGTGCGGTAATTTTAGGAAGAAATCTTATACTATGAACATTTATATCTGTATTGTGTTTCTTTTTATAGTCATTTAAATTTGAATTATTATTTATAAAATAAACTTTTTTATGTGGTATACTAACTTTATCTAAATGATAAATTAATTTAGTTAATGCTTTTTCGGGTTCATACTCGTGTTCAGAAACAAGGCCTAAATAAAAATTATCGTTAGATTTTAAATAATTAATTACCTCATCTGAGATTGGGAGACGATTAATATCCTTCAACATACTATGTATATCTTGTATATTATTTATAAAATAATAAAAATTTTCATTTGGTTTATCTGTTATTTCACTTAGTTTATAAGATTTACAATTTCTAAATTTATAAAAATTTAATAATCCCTCTACTTTTCTTACTTTGAAATCTCCCTTTACTATGTTTTTACCATTTTCGATTGGCATTTCATTATCCCATATGTCATATACTAAATTTAAGTAATCCATATTTAAATTTCTAAATTTAAGATATTCCAATTATATTTTTATTTATATAATTAATGTCAGTTTTATCATTCATAATATCTTTCGTAATTTGTTGATTTTTAAAAAGTCTTTCACGATTTTCTACATAAAATTTTTTTACCTGATCTTTATTTTGATGTAATCTTTTTATTTCTTTAAAAATCATGTTGAATCTTTTGTAATCATCAAATTCCTGATCATAACTATGGTCTATTAGGTCATCAAAAAAATCATAACCATATCTTTCTTTCATACACTCAACATGTCTCGGTGTTGCAACAAATAAAGGTAATTGTAGGAAATAAAATGGTTTAAAAGATTTTTCTGTAATTGATACATAGTTCTTTTTCGAAAATGCGGTTTCAGCTGTTATGTTAATATAAGAATTAACATATGTCTCTAACACATAATGATCACCCCAATTATTATTTAATGGGCGTTTATTTGTTCCTAAATCAAACCAATTTAAGTGTTTTTCGAATTTACTTTTTTTGACATCTATACTCATTAAGTAGTTAATCTCATTTTGATATTCATTTACCTCTTCCACATTCATCACATCATTAAAAAACATGTGATTAAAATCTTTCATTTTTTGTCCAGTGTTTCTAAATTGATATCCACAACCTGCAGACCAATCAACATCATCAATTATATTATTTTTCATCATTTTCATTATTAGACCATATCTATGAGATTTTGGGACTCTAATATGAAATAAAAAGAGAAAATCTTTTTGTCTTAAAAATTGAATATCGTATCTTAAGAACCAATAAACATGTGAATGTGCAAGTGCTCTACAGGAATAGACGTTAATCTTAGTATTACATTTTTTATTATATTCCTCTAAAAAATAATTATTATTTATTACAAAAATTTGTTCCTCATTTATGTTTTGAAATTTACAAGCTTCCTTCAAGTAGTCTAATATTTCAACAATATCGGCTTCAGAGGGATGACAAATTAGAATTTTAAAATTGGCATTTTTTCTAATTGTTTCTAAAAATTCCGAATTAAACGGAAGTCTTTTTCTTTCCATCAAATAAGTACTAATTTTATAAAACCAATCAGAAATTACAAAATAAAAATTTTCATCTGGAAACTTTTCAATTTCTTTTAAATCACACTTATTAAAATTTTTCATCTTATAAGTTGTAAATAAAGGTTTAGAATGATTAAATAGTTCTTCAGATGTTATTGTAAAATCTTTTTTTATACGTTCTGAAAAATAAGTGTATTGAAAATGAAAATCTACACATACTAAATTTATTCTTCTTGTTTCTATACCAAACATTTTAAAAATTTTTCGTCATATTGATTATTACTGAATTGTATAATTTTTAATTTATTTTGATAAAATCTTTCATAATTATTTTTATAGAATTCAATCACATCTGTTTTTCTATTATAAAGAGAAACTATTTCATTTACTATTTTTTGAAATCTTATTTTATTATCGGGTTCATTATCATAATCATGATTTACAACATCTTCAAAAAAATCAAATCCGTATCTATTTTTCATTGCTTTTATGTGACCACAAGTTGCAAAAATTATTGGTATTTGAAAAGAATGAAAGGGTATGTATGATTTTTCAGTTACATGTATTATACCTGGTCTTTCGAATGAAGATTCAGTTGTAATATTCACATAAGATGTTTCATATGTTTTTGAATCATAATAGTTACCCCACTGACCTTTTGCTGGTGAACCGTTTTCATTCAAATAGTGCCACGTCATATAATCTTCATACTTACTTTTTTTTATGTCATCTTTTGTAACAAAATCAATATCATTTTCAATTTCTTTTAATTCTGTTTTTTCTATTAAATGTTCAAAAAAAGTATTTTTAATATCACCAACATTATCTTTACACATTTTTTTATATTGAAATGATTGTAAATTCGACCAATTGGTGTCTTCTAATAAATTGTTTTTACTCAAGTATGCCAATGTTAATAATCTATGTGCTTTCATAGTTTTGTTGTGACATAAAAAGAAAAATTCTTTTTCTTTAACAAAATCTATTTTATAATTTTCCATATCTCTGTTCATTAAAGACATGTGATGATTTGCTATATGATGTATTGGTTTAAAATTATGTTTATTTACATAATAATCAAAATTATGATCATCATCTATGATAATAAATTGATTGGGATCTATATCAAAATGATCACAAGTATTTTTAATTAATATAAAAAATTGTTCACCGAAACATTCATGGGCTTCACAAAAAAATATTTTGAAATTTTTGTAATTTTTAAGATAGTGAACTATTTTATTTGAAAACGGTATGAAATTTGGTCTTAATTTTGTAACAACAGCATAAAAAAATGTGTTACACGCCGGCGGACTATAGTAAAAATATTCACTCGGATTATTTTCGATATCCCCAAATTCTTTTTTTACTGGATCCGCAATATTATAAAAGCCGAAAAGTGCACCAGTATTATATATTGCATCTCTTTCATTTATAACAGAAGAATCTTCATTATATAAATCGTAATCTAATATTACATTTAAAATATTACCCATTTACCTGTTCCGTAATGCGGCCATTGTTTTTTATAATCATACCAAATAACATCATCAGGTATTTCACTTTTTATTTTCCAAGTTTCAACTGTCGGTGTATTTGTTGATACTCCGTTATCTTCTACAACAAATCTTATAGGTAAGTCAAAGTTTTTTGAATATTTGTAATTTTCCATAAAACCACCAGTTTCAAATGCCATGTCACCAACAAAGCACCACACTAATTCATCATTACCTTTCAATTTATTTGCCATTGCCACACCTACCGCGATTGGTATGATAGCACCAACAATTGCCGATGCATAAAATTTATATTCTTTACTAACAATCGTTATTGATCTACCTTCTAAAATTTCATTTTCTAACCATTCTGAAGGAACACCCTTTATTAATGCATGATAATGTGAACGCCATGTGCTGAAAACCCAATCAGTTGGTTTAATTCTTTTTCCAATTTCAAGTATTTCATATTCATTTCCACCACTTAAATGAATCGGACCCCTAACTCTACCGGCCTCCCAATGATCTGCCATTTTTCTTTCAAATCCGATTAATCCGTGTGTATCCCATAGAACTTCATTAACTATTGGATATTTTTCTAAATTTTTTATCATCTGTCTCTTTTTTGTAATATTGGTTTATCTGTTGGCCATTCCATTTGATATTCAGGATCATTCCATTTTACAACATATTGTTTATCAACATCAACATAGCTTTCTTTATAAAATAAATTATAATGAAACATACAGTCTGTTAATGCATAGTGTCCATTTGCAAAACCTGGAGGAACCAGTACTTGATTTCTTAATCTTTCAGTGATAATAAAACTTTCCCATTCTCCAAATGTGTTAGAATTTTCTCTCATGTCCAAAACAACTAAATAGATGTCACCAACCGCCGCTTGAACCATCTTCCAAGTTTTATTATCCCAATGTAATCCTCTTAAAACCCCTTTATAAGATTTAGAAAATCTTCCGTGAATACTAATTTCATTTTTATCGTAATGAATATGTCTCATTACAGGATGATCTTCTGAATGAAAAGTTGTCCAAATTTCTCCTCTATATTCTCTATACACAGAAGGTTGAAATTGTGGAACTTGATACCCAAACTTTTTTGATGGTATCTCAATAAATTCATTCCAATTATTATCCATATTATGTTTGATTTGCATAACCTAAAGGAAATCCGTTTCTAAATTCGGCACCCATTTTGGGAACAATCATTTGATATGCTTGTATGAGTTGTTTAATTCCCATATCTAAATCCCAAGTAGGTGACCAACCTGTTGATTCTATTTTTTGATTTGAAACAATATAATTTCTTTTATCTGGATCTTCATAATAATCATCATAAACCACAGCAAAGTCTTTTACATGTGTTTGTATTTTTTCAAGTAGTTCTTGTTTTGATAGATTAGCATCACTCAACCCAACATTAAAAACTTCATTTTTATAAGTTTCATAATTTTCAAGCATGAATAAAAAAGCATCTGCAACGTCCTCTATATGAATAAAGTTTCTTTTAAAACTCTTTTCAAAAACAACTATATATTTGTCTGTAATAGCCTTGTAAACAAAATCATTTACTAATAAGTCATTTCTCATTCTTGGTGATACACCAAAAACAGTTGCCAATCTAAAAATAATAGCATCAGTTGAAGACCTAAGAAAATTTTCAGCTTCAACTTTTGTTGTTCCATAAACTGATATGGGATTCAAAGGAGACTCCTCGGTGCAAAATATATCGTTTTCACGAACACCGTATCCACTATTTGTGTTTGGATATAATATTTTTTTATTCTTAGAAAACTTAACAACGTTGACTATTTGTTTGAAATTTATTTCTTTTGATAATTGTGGATCTGCCGCACAAGCTGGAAATCCAACTATTGCTGCCAATGGTATTATTACATCAGATTCACCACATAACTGCTCTAAAAGTTTTTCATTTCTAACATCACCATAAATAAATTTAAATTTTGTATTCGAAGTGTATCCTAAAAGAGAAACTTGATTGAAAAGAAGTTTATCTAAAACAGTTACACTATATCCTGAATTTAATAATTTTTTTGTTATAACTGACCCCAAGTAACCGGCGCCGCCTGTAATTAAAACTCTCATATATTAATTTATATATATCTGAAAAATAACATTTTTGAAAAGATTAGTAAACGAATTTAAAATTTATTTTTTTTGTTTTATATTTTGTTTTACATGGATAAAATTATATGTAGTTTAGAAGATTGGGATTCTATTTTTGATTATTATAGACCAAACGGATCCTCAAAAACTTGGTACATAAAAGAACTAAAAATTTTGACATTACCTCTCATGTTGGCGGAATGGACCATTTTTACCGAACAGGGTGAAATGTTCGGAGAAGGACATTTGAGAAACACCATAACGCCAAACTATTCAAATTTAATACAATATACACCAAAAGAGAAAATTGGTCACTCTCCACACATTTATATTATTAATGTGTATGATAGTAATTTTTTTCACAACAATAGAAATTTAGGTTTTAGGTGCATTTCAAAAAATTACTTAAATGATATTAGAAATGGTAAATCTAAAATATTAATGTTTTTTTTATATGAAGGATATTCAGGAACAAAAAACAATGAAGACTTCGAATTGATTGAAAAGTGGAGAATAGATTCTGATTTACCCATCGATTCTATATATTATGTTTGTGGTAACTTATTATGTGAAGAAATAGTTCGAGAAAAAGGTTATGGATATCAAGCGAGAGGTATTCATAATTTTGAACCGTGGAATAAATATGGTGGTAACTTATTGAATTTTAACCCTTTATATGATAAATTTTTGTTTCTGTCTTATAACAGACAATGCAGACACCATAGGATTAGATTTATAATTGATTTGTTAGATAAGAATTTAATTAACAAAGGATTAATAAGTTTAAATAAATTAAATAATATTCCATATGAAACAACGGATCAAAATAAAGATTTTTTAATTAACAAAACACCGTTGATTATTGATTCACTTCCTGATTTAACGAATAACTTGGCTGTAAACATAACCACTCAAGACTACGAAAGAACATTTATGTCTATTGTCACCGAAACTTTAGCAGATGATAATACTTTATTTTTTTCTGAAAAAGTATGGAAACCTATTATGGTTGGTCATCCTTTCATGATTTATGGTAATCGTGGGTCATTAAAATATTTGAAAGATTTAGGATTTAAAACATATGATAAATGGTTTGATGAATCATATGATAACGAACTTGATAGGGACATTAGATCAAAAAAAATTGTAAATGAAATAGAAAGATTAAGTAAAAAAAGTTTAGAAGAATTGAAAATAATAAGAGAGGAAATGAAAGAAACTTGTCAATATAATTTTCATTTTTATAAAAAATATTATTCAGAAAAGTATGGTAATAATGACCAATCTAAAGCAATAAGAGATATTTTATTAGAAATTTGGTCATCAATTTCTAATACAACGCCAAAACCAAATTTAATATGAAAACATTGTGGACATTTGGTGATAGCTACACTGCGGAATATGATTATAGTAACAATGATTCTTATAGTAGATATAAAGAAATAATAGGAAAAGAGATAAAAACATGGCCAACTATATTGTCTGATAAATTAAACATACGACTCGAAAATTTGGGGAAAAGAGGAAGTGGAAATTCGGACATATTTGAAACTTTAATAAACAATATTAGATATATTAATGAAGACGATATTGTTATTATTGGTTGGGGGCTTAACTCTAAATTCAGAATTGCAAGTAATAATAAACTTATAACATTATTTCCTTTCGGTTCACATACTGATAATAATATGTCCAAAGAATGTTTGAATTTATTGTCAAAAAATAAAGAAGAAAGGATTTGGAATGATGAAATATATCAATGGGAAAAAATTATAAAATATATTTCAGAACTTAAAAATTTTTACGTGTTTTTTTGGAATTCGGAAGATCCAAACTTGATATATGGACTTTCAAATAAAAATAAAAAAGAATATATTTTGTCTGAAAGCAATATCGGGTTGATTTTTTATTTAAAAAACTTGGGAGCTAGAACTATTTCAGATGACACCGAAAACATTATAAACGATTGTCATTTTGGAGAACATGGACATATTTTTCAAGCCGATTGTTTTTATAAACATATAAATGAATTTTTATGACACTATTAGATTTATACTATCAAAATGAGTATGATAAACTAGATGTTGGTTTCCAATTAGATAAGTTTGATCACATGTATCTTCAGAAATATTATGATAAAGAATTTACACCGAGAAGAAATGACGAAATTAATTTATTAGAAATAGGTGTAGCCACTGGTATATCTATGAAATTTTGGTCGGAATGGTTTGTTAATGGTAAAATTTACGGTGTTGATTTGGGACACGAAAGCAGGTTAAGTGATTTTTACAAAAAACATAATTTAAATAACATTTATTGGGAAAACGCACTTACAAATTCATTTGTAAACAGATTTGAAAATGATTATTTTGATTATGTAATTGATGACGGTAGTCATAGAATTGAAGACCAAATTGTTGCGATAAAAAAATATCTACCAAAAATTAAATCAGGTGGAAAACTTGTTATTGAAGATATCATGAACATACATTATATCCCAATAATAATAGAAAGTATTGATAAAAAATTATCAGATGAATGGAATCTTTATGATTTAAGATATGTCGGAGGAAGACATTATCCCAATAGTGTGTTTTTTGAAATTATTAGAAAATGAACAGATTATTTGCTTTAGGTTGTAGTTTTACCGATTATATGTGGCCAACGTGGGTTGATTTTATATCAAATAAATTTGATTTTACATACAACTTGGGTCACAGTGGTGCGGGTAATTTTTATATTGCAACTCAATTATATGAAATTAATTTAAAAGAAAAAATTACAAAGGATGATACTGTGCTAATTATGTTAACTAGTTTTACCAGATATGACACTATTCTTAGAGATTTTGGGTGGTCTAATAGTGGTAATATATACTCCCAAACAATTTTTGGAAAAGAATTTATTGAAAAATATTGGTCAGAAGAATTTGGGTTTTACAACACGTGGTTTTCAATAATGTCTATGAAATCACTTTTGGACAATATAGGTTGTAAATATAAATTCATGTGTGCATTTAATTTAACAAAAAAAGAAACAGATCCTTTATTATTTGAAGAATTAGATAAACCAAGATTAAGTAATGTTTGGTCGTCTTTGCTTGATATAATTTCTGAAAATAATTTTAGAGATTTTTGTGATCAAAATAAAAGATATTACAGTTTTAATGGTGAAACCGATTTTCACCCCACAATTTCTGACCACCATGATTGGGTTGAACAAGAATTACCCGAATATTATGACAAGTCATATGATAATATTAGGCAAGAGTGGGAGAGTAATGTCACTGATGATTTGGAAAAAACGGTGATAAATTTTTTCAACGTTAAACCTGAGTTTAAAAATAAATTTAATAAAAGATTTAATTGGAATTTTTAATATGAAAGTAGGATTTATTGGTGTTGGTAAATTGGGAAAAGATGTTGCCGAGGTTATGGCGGAAAAATATTATGTGGAGGGTTATGATGTAAAAAATATCAAACCAATTAACTTTAAAATGGTGGAAACACTTAAAGAGGTGTGTTCCGATAAAGACATAATTTTTATCGCAGTCCCCACACCTCATCATGTAGATTATGATGGTAGTAAACCAACATCAAACTTAGAACCAAAGGATTTTGATTATACTACCGTAAAAAATATTTTATTGGAAATAAATAAATTTACAAATATAAAACAACTTGTTGTTTTAATTTCAACCGTTCTACCAGGAACAATTAGACGTGAATTTATACCATTGGTTCAAAATTATAGATTTATTTATAATCCTTATTTGATTGCAATGGGGACAGTAAAATACGATATGGTTAATCCCGAAATGGTGATTATAGGAACTGAAGATGGGTCATTTACATCGGACGCAAAAATATTAATAGATTTTTATGAAACAATTATAAAACCCGATACACGATATGAGATCGGTACTTGGGACGATGCTGAAGCCATTAAAATATTCTACAACACATTCATATCTGCTAAAATATCAATTGTTAACATGATAATGGATGTTGCTGAAATAAATGGTAACATGAACACAGATGTGGTGACTGGTGCACTTGAAAGAAGTTCATACAGAATTACGGGTCCTGCATATATGAAAGCAGGAATGGGGGATGGAGGGGCTTGTCACCCAAGAGATAATATTGCTCTTAGATATATGGCGGAGAAATATGATTTAGGTTATGATTTATTTGATGCAATTATGAAGTCTAGAGAAAAACAAGCTGAGAATATCGCGAAAAAACTTACAGAATTAAAAAATCTTCATAACCTACCAATAGTAATCATGGGAAAAAGTTATAAACCTGGTGTTGAATATGTGGATGGATCATATTCTATTTTGATTTCTCATTATTTACCAAACGACATAAAATTTGATGATAATACTACACCCGCAATTTATCTTTTAGGACATAGAAAAGTTTTTAATAACACAATATTTCCAAAAGGAAGCGTAGTTTTAGATCCATGGAGAGAAAGAACAAAAAAAGATACAATATACTATGGAGGAAAGTAAAAAAGAATTTATAATATGTTTTTCAAGCCATTACGGTAAAAATGTTTTGAAACCGTTGATGGAGGATATTAAAAAATATTCACCAAAAAAGGTTCTGTATTGGGCAGGTGATGAATGGGCATTACCTGGGGATATGATTATAGAAGATTTAGATAATCTAAAAGATTTGATCATAGACACAAATACACAATTATATGTTCTTTTTGGAAGTTGTGAAACTGAGAAAGGTCATTTCTACAAAAAAGTTTACCCACAAGAAAACTTTAAAATTTTAAATTGGCCGACTTATTTCATACACAGGGTTAACTACGATACTAATAATTTTTTAAACGAATTTAACTATCTTTTTTCCAACTTAAATTATATACCACATCATCACAGATGTGTTTTAATGGATGAGTTATATAATGTAAATTTATTTAATGTTGGAAAAATATCATGGAACTTAATTGATGAAAATTATTCACAATATGATTTTAAGTATTGGAAACAAGAACTTATAGAAATAGACAACTTTATTAAAAACAAAAAAAATTTCACAAATACCTTTTATGAAACCGATGACTCACTAATATCAATAGTAACAGAATCAACCACAAGAGATATGTTTTTTACTGAAAAAACATTTAAACCAATCATATCGGAAAGACCATTTATAGTTTTGGGGTATAAGGGTCAAAATTTAGAATTAAAAAAATATGGATTTGAATTATTCGATGAAATATTTAATTATGAGTTTGATTTATCTGATGATGTGGTTTATCGAGCAAAAGGTATTGTTCAAAACCTACAAAATTTAAAAAATGAAAACTATAACTTATTATATAATAAAGTATCAGAAAAGTTAAGACATAATAAAGAAGTCGCACTTAACATATTAGAAAATGACTTATTTATACCACAAGAAATATTGGAATTTAAAAACTTATATAAAGACGAATTCATCGAAGGTTTACACCATAAAGTTCCTCAATTTTTCTCAAAGTATTTGTAATGTATATTATTGGAATATCGGCATTTTATCATGATTCATCGGTCTGTTTATTCAGAAACGACCAACTTATATTTGCATGTGAAGAAGAAAAATTCACAGGTATAAAACACGATAGTTCCTTTCCCGAAAAAACATTGAATTATATTTTTAAAAAATATAAAATTCAAAAAAATGAAATTGAAAGTGTTTGTTATTATGAAAATCCACGTATAAAATTAAATAGAGTAATTAAAAACTTAAAGAAGAATATTTTCAATAGTCCATTATATTGTATAAAATCATATTTGACAATTAAAAAAAACATTAAATATTTGGATAAAAGGTTAAATGAAATATGTCCAAATGTTTTTTATTCAACACATCATGAAGCTCATCAGTATTATTCATTTTACTCATCTCCATTTGATAAATCTGTCTGTCTGTCTGTAGACGGGGTAGGTGAAATTGACACATTGTCTATGGGTGAAACTAAATATAATGGAATATTATATACTCCTATTGCAGAATATCCTAATTCACTAGGTTTGTTTTATTCTGCCATGACATCATTTTTAGGTTTTAGACCAAATGAAGGTGAATATAAAGTCATGGGTCTCGCATCATATGGAAACCCTGTAGATCATATTGATAAAGTAAGAAAATTAATAAGATTCAAAAATGGTAGACTCGAATGTAACATGGATGTTTTTTGTTGGGATCGATCAGATAGAATTATGTTTAATGAGAAATTACCCTCTTTATTGGAAATTGATCAGAGATTACCAAACGAGAAGTTGGAAAAAATTCACGAAAATTTGGCAGCTTCGGTTCAAAAAGTATATGAAGAAATTCTGTTTAATATTTTAAAAATGGTTTCATTATGTTCTGAAAGTGGAAATTTATGTTTAAGTGGTGGTTGTGCATATAATGGAACCGCAAACGGAAAAATTACAAGTTTTACCAATTTCAAACATCTTTGGATACCACCCGCCCCATCTGACGCTGGATCCACAATTGGTTCATGCGTACACTATATGGTTAAAATTAAAAAAAATGATAATAAAATAACAAGGAATCCTTTCTTGGGTCCTGAATATAATGTTGATGACTATACAAAATATATAAAATCATCTTCCAAGACTTATAAAATATTAAACGAATCTAAAATTAGATCTATTATCTCTAAAGAATTATTAGATGGAAAAGTGGTAGGTTGGTTTCAAGGTCATATTGAATTTGGTGCCAGAGCATTAGGAAACAGATCAATATTAGCAAACCCAACTGTTGATGGAATGAAAGATAAAATAAATAGAGTTATTAAAAAAAGAGAGGGTTTTAGACCATTCGCACCTATGGTTGTCAAAGAAAAACAACATTTATATTTTGATGTTACGGATGATGTTCCATACATGAATCAAGTGGTCAAAGTTAAACCTGAATATGTCGATAAATTAAAAGCTGTTACACATGTCGATGGTACCGCTAGAATTCAGACGGTATATGAACACACCAGAATTCATGAATTATTAATAGACTTTGAAAAGTTAAGTGGATTTCCTATATTATTGAATACGTCGTTTAATGTAAAAGATAAAACGATGGTATTAACACCCAAAGATGCGATAGATACATTTTATGATACTGAAATGGATATATTAGTTATGGGTAATTATATTATATACAAATCTTAAAGTATGAAAAAATTGATAGAATGGTTAGTAAACAAGGTAAAAGATTACAAAAAAAAGAGAAAATTCAAAAAGAAATTAGAGGAATTGAAGAAAAGAGACCCATTTATTTATAAACATTAATTTTATTTTTTGAAAGGAAATCATTATATTATATATTATGATATATTGGTTTACAGGACAGCCCGGATCGGGTAAAACAACATTAGCTCTGGAATTAATGAAACATCTTCCGGCCGCAACCACTGTTCATATTGACGGTGATCACTTAAGGGATATTTTTAAAAATAAGGACTATTCTGAAGCAGGACGGAGAAAGAATATAGAAAGAGCGCAAGATATTGCTAAGTTCTTAAATACCAAAGGTTATTCGGTTATAGTGTCTTTAGTTTCCCCATATAAGGACCAAAGAGATAAATTCAAATCAGAAAATTCTGTAGTAGAGATATATGTTCATACCAACGAAACAAGAGGTAGAGAACACTTTTCTGTAGATGACTACAACCCACCAACTGAAAGATATCTTGATATGGATACAACAAATCAAACAATAGAAGAATCCACTAATAAATTACTTAATACTATATTTTTATGAAAAGGTACGCAATGTACATTGGCAGGTGGCAAAATTGGCACGCCGGTCACGAATGGCTTATTCGCCAGCAATTAGATAAAGGTAAAAATGTATGGGTAGCTATCAGAGATGTACAAGTTGATGAAAATAATCCAAAATCAGCAAAAGAGGTATTTTGGTCATTAAAAAATGAACCATTTTTTGCTAATAATACGGACAAAATAATGGTATCTGTCATTCCAGATATAGAATCCGTGAATTATGGTAGAGGTGTTGGATATGATGTTATTTATCATGAGCCGCCAAATGAAATCGCCGAAATAAGCGGAACTAAAATTAGAAAAGGAGAAATTGATGTCAATGGTAAAACGACACATAGCAAAGAGTATTAGCTATAGATTTGTAGGTACAATAACCACAATCATATTATCTGTATCTGCTGGCCTACCACTAAAGTGGGCGGGTATGGTTGGTTTGGGTGAGTTTATTTTGAAGCCTATCATATATTTTTTACATGAGAGAGTTTGGTACAAATGGATAAAATATGGGTTAAAAAATAAAACAATTTAGTATATTTATCTATAAAAGGAAAAATTTCTTTTTTAAAACGACTTCCCCCCTACCCCCAACCCCTTTGGTAAATTAAAATATTTTTCGTATAATTACAATATGATAAAAGTAATTGATAATATTTTAACTAAATCTGAGTTTTCTTTTCTAAAAAAAATTATTAACAACCCCAATTTCTATGCGGACAATAAACCACATACTAAGGTTGATTCAAAAAATTATTACAATCGTAAATTCATAACACCTACGGATAATATAGAAAAAAGGATATATGAGTGTTTAAAATTAGAATATGACTCGCTTAAATTCAAAATTTCTAATTGTTGGATAAACCATATATATGTGGATACAAACAAAAATGATAATTTTCATAAAGACAGTTCAGATGTTTCTACGGTACTTTTTTTAAATGAGGGATTTATTGGTGGTAATTTTGAATATAAAGATTTTAATGGTGATATTAATATTATAACACCGAAAGAAAATCGTTTAATCGTAATCGATAAAGAATGTTTACATAGAGTTAGCAACGTAATTGAAGGTAATAGATACACTTTTGTAGCGTTTTTACATTTTCAAGAAAAAACAAGTAAAACAATAATATGAAATTGATATATTTATAAAAAAAGGAAAAAATCTATGAAATCAGTATTAATAGCAACAGATTTAATAAAAACAACTTCAGGAGAAATTAAGGTACTCGAAACCAATACTAATGTAAAAATAGGTCAACCTTTTGGTACTAACACACATTACATGGATGGTATCATACCATTTATACAGAATGGTGGTTTTCAAACAGTTCATTGTATTTTGCCAAGAAGTTCACATTATTTTAGTGATGAATTAAATAGGGTTTGTAATTCTTTAAACATACCACTAACCATACACTTTACTACACCTGACGCCATTACAGTTCCTTTTATTGAGGATTCAGATGATGTGTTAATCATAAGATTAACATACGATACAACAGCAATAATCGATGATGATTATTGTAGAGATAAATTCGCATTACAGAAAATAATTAATACTAAATCTTATGGTTCAAAAACATATATACCAAATGTTTTAGATGATTTTGATGGTATTGAAGATTTTATATTCAATGAGAACGCTCCAAATTTTATAATTAAAAAACGTTTTCCAAACTACAATAAAGAAGTGTGGCCAAAATTGTATAAAATTGAAAATTTAAACCAATTAAACACATTAAAATCAGAAATCGAATCTGATTGTTATTTACAGGAATTCCATAATTCCGAATTGATTGATGGAAAAAGATGTATTATCAGAACTCTCGATTTATTATATGGTTCAAATTTAGATGTTTTGAATATTTGTAGTTTTTATAGAACATCAGAATTGGCCGAGGGCTATTGGCCGAATACGTTTGATGAAAATGGATTACTAGCCTTTAAAGACAGATTTAAATATTTATCTCACGCCTCACATGAGGATTCATATATATCAGAATATGTTTACGATGTTGACCAAGAAGTTGTAATGGGTGATGGTAGTAAAAAAATGTTCGCACTTTTAGAAGTTGGAGACCAAGTAAAAGGAATTCACATTGAGGGATTGGATTTAGATGAATCATCATACGATTTAAAAACTTGGACTGGTAATTATTCTGATTTTATTCAAAATTACAATTTAGTAACAACCGAAGTAAAATATACACACACTTCACCCCCAACAAACAAATTATTTTTAAGAGTTACTCTTAACGATGGTAATACACAATGGGATGATTTGGGTATTTCTCGAATATTAATAAAGGATAACGATTTGATTAGATTTACATTATTTGAAAATTTAGAAGTGGGTGATGAAATTGTCACATATAATTTTGAAACTAATTCTGTAGAAATCAAATCAATTCAAACAATAGAAGTTGTTTATAAAGAAAATCAAATTTTAGGCGTTCTTGATGCAGAACCAACTGATTTATATCTACCATTAGTTTCTGATAAAATAACAATTATACAACATAACCTGTGTAAAGCTCTATGTAGAAGTACTCAATGTGCTAATGCGACACAATGCGGTGACTGCACTACATTTCAATGTTTAAACCAAAAATAAATTACTTATAAAATAATTAGAATATGTTAATAAAAATTATATTTCAGCCAACAGAAGAGTCTACGAAACTAAATTTGGATACCGTGATAAAGGATGTTGCCTCCACTATTAAGACAGACATTCAAAACGGTTAAAATACTATGGGATTAGATATTAAAGAAATAACTAAAGCTTGGTTTGATTCTTATTTTGCAAAAGAAGAACAAAAAGCTTTAGCAAAAAAAAGATTTGAAATATGTAAAAATTGTCCATCTTTAAAGAATAAGTTTCAAATACTTTGGCCAAAAATGGAAATAACAGTTTGTGGTGAATGTGGATGTCCAATAAAAAAAAAGATTTTTTCATCTAACTTTAATGCGTGTCCATTAAAAAAATGGAAGGAGGTGGATATGGAAAATATGAAACTATTTGAAAAAAATAAAACTTTAATATAAATTACTTAAAAGTGTGATTTACTAAAAAATTTATAGTAAAGGAATAAATTAATTAATGTGAATTATCCTTTTTATCAAGAAGTTATTTTTACGGGAGAAGAATGTAAAAAAATAATAGAATATTCTAAAAAATATCCGGCACTCGCTGAAAAGAGAAAATTAGAACCAAAAATAGATTTGACCACAGGTAGAGTAGAACAATTGTTCCAATCTAACGATGGTGATAAGAAAGGAAAGGCTTTCTTCGTTTATGATATTGTTAGAGATGAGACTACTGAATGGGTTTTTAAAAAACTATTAAATTGGTTTCAAATGGTTTCGGATATTAAATTAAAAGAAACGCCCGTAGTAAATGGTATGACTCTACTTAATTATAGAGTTGGTGATTTTTTTATGAAACATACGGATATATATGAAAATTTTGAGTGGAGAAGATGGACATTAAACATTCAATTAGGTAATCAATATAAAGGGGGTGATTATGTTTTGTATTTAGATGACAAAGAAGTTATCTTAAATAAAGATACGGGAAACGCAATTGCATATTGGGCCGGTACTGAACACGAAATAAAAGAAATAGAAGAAGGAGAAAGGTGGTCTATTGTTTGTACTATTACTAAGTATATGATTGTTGAAAAAGAAAAGAAGTTATTTTAAAATGTCCCTATTAATAAATGATGAGTTAATATGGGTATCAATACCGAAAAATGCGAGTCATTCGATTGAAAATTCACTTTATTTATCTAATCTTAAAATTGAAAACTTTGATTCCAAACTTAATAATTTAAATCCATCTAATCCAAAATTTTTGCATAAACACCATAAGTTAGATGATATGTGTAAATATTGGAAAAACAAAAAATCAATTTGTGTAAAAAGAGACTTTGTGGATAGATGGATTTCCGCATTATCGTACACTTGGGACCAATTTAAAAAAAAAGAATTATCTCCGATTATTGAGTATGAGGATATAGACAATAATTTTATTTATAAAACCTTTGATAAAAAATTTTCAGATATTTTATATGGTCATGATGGTAGAGTTGAAATTATAAAATATCTAATTAAAGATAAATTAAACGAAGATAGTTTATTTGAAAATAGAATAAGCGTATTTTTTTCACAAAATTATTGGCTTGGATTAAGTAAAAATTGTGATTATGAATTCAATATAAATGAGTTAGATAAGTTGGTTGATTTTATTGAAAACAAATATGGGGAAAAATTATTGTTAAATAAATTTAACGTATCAAAAAAACAAAGGAATAAAATAATAATAAATAACGAGTTTAAAAACCACATATGGGAGATTTTTGAAAAACCATTTGTAAAAACGAAAAAAATTTTGTAAATAAGATGCACGGTAAAGAAAAAATAAAGATTTCTAAAGATGAGATAAAAATTATTAATAGTAATTTGCCAACAAATACTATAATGCATTCGGGTGAAAAACATTTAATGGCTAGACTTGCGGACATTGCAACAAAAAATGGCGGTGATATTTTAGAAATTGGTTTTGGTTTACACCTATCCGCCGATGCTGTTCAGAGTAATCCAAATGTAAAATCACATACTATCATTGAAATACATCCTGAAATATATAAATCGGCATTAACTTGGGCAAAAGATAAACCAAATGTTAATATTATTTTAGGTGATTGGATTAAAATTTTACCAATATTAGGGGGAAAATTTGATGGTATAATTCACGATACTCATATAGATAGAAACATTCCATTTTTTTTGGATTATGTTAAAAATAATTGTAAAAAGGGTGCCATTGTCGCTTTTTTTGAGTATATGTTATTTGATACAAGATTTAATGGAGTTAGATATAAATTGAACAAAGAAGACTACGATTCTTTACCTTACAGAAATAATCAATGTTTTTTTAATTACGAATACGAATTAAAATATACAACATTTAATGGTATTGATTTTTATTCAGATAGAAAAGTTGACAAATTAATTTAAAAATGATTGATTTAAAGAATTATATATGTAGAGTACCTTTTGATTCATTAGAAATACATAATAATGTTTGTTTTGTCTGCTGTCCTTCTTGGTTACCAAATAGAGTAGAACTAAATAAAATTCCATTAAGAGATGTTTATAATAGTAAACCAATAATTGATATTCGAAAATCAATTTTGGATGGTACATTTAAATACTGTGATAAAGAAATGTGTCCTCATTTGAGTAAAGTAATAAAATATGATATTCCTGCAGGCCCGATTATTAAAAAAAATAGTGTAGAAAAATTTGATTTAATAATAAAAAATAATACACCAGATAATGTGGTAATGAACTTTGATAGAACATGTAATTATAAATGCCCTTCGTGTAGAATAAATTTAATTGTTGAGGATAGTAATGGAATTAAAAGAATTGAAAAAACAATAGAAGAAATTGATACTTACTATTCTGCAAATGTAAAAACATTGTATATTACAGGTACAGGCGACCCATTTGTATCAGTAGGGTTTAGAAATTATTTAAGAAATTTTAACACTAAAAAATATCCAAAATTACAATCAATACATTTACATACAAACGCATCAATGTGGAATCAAGAAATGTGGGAATCAATGCCAAACGTACACAAATATGTAAAAACGTGTGAAATTAGTATTGATGCCGGAACAAAGGATACTTATGAAAATAAAACTAGATTGGGTGGTAATTGGGAAAATTTACTAAATAACTTAAAGTTTATATCTACGATACCAACATTGTATAGAGTTAAAACATCATTTGTGGTACAAGATTCCAATTATATGGAAATGGAAACATTTTATAATTTAATGTATTCTATATTTGGTGAAAAAGTAAATGTATTTTTTGGTAAAATAACAAATTGGGGAACATATTCTGAAGGTGAGTTTAAATTAAAGCAAGTTTGGAATTTTGAACATCCGGAACATATGTTATTTAAAAAAGAATTTAATAAGATATGGAGGAACCAACGACTTTTTCATAATTTATATGAGTTCATTGATAATACAAATAAAACGTTAATATAATGAAGATTTTATTAATAACCCTACCCAGAACAGGATCCACTTCATTATTAAAAAATTTATCAGAACAATATAATTTAAATGCAATAAGTGAACCATTCAACCCATCTACTAAAAATTTAGAACAATATAAAAATTTTGATTGGAATACTACAAATGAAATATGTGTTAAAACCCATATAAATCACAAAGACATATCATTCTATACAGATTTTGTAAAACTATTTGATAAAGTAATTTTAGTATCTAGAAAGGATTTAAAGTTGTGTGCTGAGAGTTTGGCATATGCAAATCATTTTGGAAATTTTAGTGAAAAATACAAATGGATTAATACACCTAATTTAACACATAATGTAAAATTAGTAAAAAAATTTGACGCAGATTTAAAAAAATTATCAGAACTAATTAATATTGATATATTATACTATGAAGATTTGTTTGATATAAATTCTGAAAATAAATTAAGAAAAAATGTTGTTAAAAGAAAAAATCTTATTTAGTAAAAAAGAGTGTGAATATATTATTGAGTTATCTAAAAATTTACCAAATACTAAACCATACACTAGTAAAAGTGACCAATTTAAAGTTTCTTATGATGCTTGGAAATTAATTTTAGATAATAATTCTCAATGGATTTTTGATAAAATCACTCAATACTTTACATATGCAACTAATCTAAAAATAAAAAAAGAATTAAGTACGTTATATATCCACAAATATAATGTAGGTCAACAATTTGAAAAGCATAACGATACGCAATATAAAACTCAAATACACAATGTAGGTGTATGTTTAAATGATGATTATGTAGGTGGTGATTTTATCTTATATAATCCAAAGGAAATACTACCGAAAAGACAAGGTGAAATATACACATTTCCTAGTAGTAGATTTCATGAGGTTGAACAAATAGTAAAGGGTGAACGATGGAGTATAATTGGATTTATACATATAGAAAATATTTATTTATCTAATAAAACTTTAATATGAAAATCGCAATAACCGGTCACAGCGATGGCGTTGGTAAAAGTATTTATGAAAAACTTTTGAAAGAGTTTAGTGTAATTGGACTAAGTAGGACTAATGGATATGATATTAAAAACGTTGACGAAATATTGAAACAAGTAGAAGAGTGTGATGTTTTTATTAATAACGCTTTCCAACAAAACTACCAAACGTTATTATTTGAAAAACTTTTTTACAGATGGAAATATACCACAAAGTTAATTATTAATATGAACAGTAGTTGTGTATACGAGTCGTCAGACTGGAATCCGACATATGCGAATATTAAAAAGGATTTTAAAGAAGTTTCTATGAATATCATAAGAAGCAATATTGATAAGAAAGTTAGGATAACTAATTTGTATCCATCAACACTATCTTCTCACACAAGATTTGAAAAATTAAATAAAATTGATATTAACTATATTTCAGACGTTATTCTTTGGTTAGTGTCTCAACCTAAAGAGGTCGAAATAAGAGAAATGAGTATTTATAGTACAACTTTGGAGAAAGAATTTAAAATAGATAAGTTAATGTGAATGTTTGTATAGTTTGTTATAGTAGAGTCGGTGGTACATCTTTTGGAAAATGGTTAAGTTTAGAATTAAACTACACTTATATACAGGAACCATTTAATCAAAATCATAACGAATTATATAAAAACACAGATTATTCCGAAAATAAATTTGTTATAAAATTAGAACCTGAACAAGTTGAATTAATTAAAACAGATAAAAAAACGATTGGATTAATAAGAGAAAACACAATGGATTGTGCAATAAGTTTACTACATTGTTTAGAAAGTGGTAAATGGCACAGAGAATATAGTGTAAATCAAAATTAGATTGATTACAACAAAAAAAGGTTAGAAGAAATAGAACTACAAATAAAAAATCAGAACACTAATATTAAAAAAATGAATACGGATATTTTAGTAACATATGAAGGTATATATAATACACGTTCAGATATACTAAAACTAAAAGAATTTTTTAATATTAAAAATTTTTCATATATTTCTACATATTTAAACCCAAAAATACGTTATAGAAATGGTAATAAAATAATAATATAAATTTGGAGCGATTCTCATTACTTTGGTTCTTGCAAAAAGAAAATATAAAATTTAAAACAAATAAACTATTATGAATCCTTTACAATATTGGAAACCAGAAGGATTCGAAATTTCATCTTACAAATATTCATTAAGAGAAAGAGTAAATCAAACATATACAACTTCGGGTGGAGATAATACAAATTTATGTACTTACACATATAATGAATTGGGATTTAGAGGTGATAGTATAAAAAAAGAAGGTTTCAAAGTAATGTCATTAGGATGTTCAATCACAGAAGGGGTTGGGGTAAATGATGACGAGACCTGGCCCGCGCAATTTTGTAACCATATTGAAAACGGGGTAAATTTAAATTTTGGAACCGGAGGAAGAAGTAACGATTTTATTTGCAGATGTTTAATAAGTTATTATGATTTAATACAACCTGATTTAGTTTTAATTATGTATACATTTCCGCATAGAAGAGAAGTTTATACAGAAGATAACGGAATAGAACCATATGTACCAACAAAAGTTTGGGGAAAATTATTAGAAACTAAAGAGGGACAAATTATACAAAATAGTATGGATGTTTTACAAAACGATAACTCTGATTTTATAAACTGGTATAAAAATCATATTCTAATTAAGTACTTTTTAGAAAGTAAAAAATGTAATTGGTTGTGGAATGGGAAAAACTTAAATATCAATTACAATGAATTCAATAGATTTGATGGGGAAAAATCATTTTTAGATAAGGGAAGTGACGATAAGCACCCTGGTCCAAAAACACATAATAGAGATGCAAATTTATTATACGATTATATTAGAATGAAATTTCCAAACTATATTCCAAAAAACGAACATGCCTTTCTTAAAATAATTTAGTTGGTTTTTCCCTATTTTTTTCGTATATTTTATACGATGAAAATACTCGCTCACGCCCCTTTTATTGGAACGACTGGTTATGCTAATCATGCTCGTTCCTTTTTTTGTGCTCTAAACAAATATCATATTGTTAAAATACGTAATCTAACCATAGGAAATAGTTGGAAAGGAATGAACAATCGTCCACATGACGGCGAATCCTATTTCACTAAAGAAATGGAAAAAATGTTGATTTTACAAACACTACACAGATCTGATGGAAATGGTAGAATTGACGAACCCATGTATGGTTATAAAGGAGATTTTGTTCCTGATGTTCATATTGTTTTAATGGAAACTAATAATCATTATTTTTATGATGATTATGAAGGTTATAAAATTGCGTATAATGTTTGGGAATCAACAAGATATCCTGAAGAATTTTTTCAAAGACTTTTTTATTTTGATGAGGTTTGGGTTCCGACTCAATGGCAGTTTGATTGTTTAGTTGAACAAGGATATCCATCTTATAAAATATTCGTAGTTCCCGAAGGTGTAGATGTAGATGTTTTTAAACCTATAAATAAATTTCCAAAAAGAGATAAGATTAGATTTGTCCTTTTTGGAAGATGGGACTATAGAAAGGGGACTACAGAAATTTTACAAGCATTCTCTGAGGAATTTAAAGATAACGATGATATCGAATTGTTAGCATCAGTTGAGAATCCGTATCCTTATGATGGTTTATATTCAACCGAAGAAAGAATTAAACATTACAATATAGACACAAAAAATATTCAGTTTTTAAAATTTCCATCAAGAGAACATTATGTAAATTATCTACAAACTGCACAAGTTTTTGTCTCATGTTCTAGAAGTGAGGGATGGAATTTACCATTAATTGAGGCAATGGCGTGTGGAACACCATCAATATATTCAAACTGGGGTGGTCAATTACAGTTCGCAAAAGATAAGGGTATTCCTGTTGATATAAAAGGATTAAGACCTGCAAATATAGAACATAAAGAATGGCCTGGAGAATACTGTGAACCAGATTGGAAAGATCTCAGATATAAAATGAGGGAAGCTTACAACTATCATTCTGCTATGTGGATAAAAGCGGTAGATGACGCGAAAGATATTCATAAAAAATTTAATTGGAATACTATAGCCAAGGGTGCATCTGATATTTTGACGAGAAATAAAAAACCATTTGCGTTTGTTACAACTGGCAACATTGGTTATATGCCAGTAATAGAAAAACTTGTTCAGTCATTATTAGAATTTTCTGAACAAAAAATTATTGTATATGGTGTAGATTGTGATGTTCCTTTTGATTATCCAAATGTAATTAAAAGAAGAATCAACCCACCAAAAATATCTGAACACGATAAATGGTATTGGAAACAACATGCTTGTGCTGAATCACTGAAAGAAATTTTTGATTATTTTATTTGGATAGATGGTGATGTAGTTGTAAATTATAACATAGACAATGTCCGTCAGTATTTCAATAAAGTTGGTAAATATCCATTGTCAGATATACACGTTCAAGAGGAATTTTTTGGTTTATATGACAAAGGAAATAAATCACAATTGTTTAATCAACAATTAAGTCATGAATGGGGCGTAAAGAAATCAAATCCATACGCACATGTTTGTTTTTACATATATAATTTAGAATCTAAACTTTGGTTTGAAGAAATTATCAATCATTATGAAACTATAATGAAAAATAACCCGAGTGATTATAAAAGACTTTATTTATGGAACGATGAAGGAATAGATAATGCAATGAGATGGAAATATGGTTTCACAAATCATTTACCATTATCTAATTTTGACACATCGTCATATGACGGTGATGAAGGGTATATAAATCAAACTTTAAATCAATTTTATAAATTTTGGAATGAGGATGGACCACAAAATTTCAATAGAATATTTGGATATCAATTTATACCCAAAGATAAATCAAACATAATTTATTTTCACGGTAATAAAAACGCACAGGTATCTGATAAAATGATTGAATTTATAAAAATGAAAAGAGACAATTCTTTTTATAAATCGAAATGTTTTTATTGTGATCTTTATAAATTAGAAAACTTTGATAGCTTATTCGAATGTGAAGGAAGTACTTTAGATATTGCTGACAAATTTGGTTGGTCGGCGGCAATCTTTCATGAAATATATAACCTGAGAGATTATTATAGGAATAGAGAAAAAAGAATACACGAGGGTGATATTGTCGTTGATTTAGGCGGAAATATTGGTATCTTTAATAGATGGGCCTATAATGAAGGTGCAAGTAAAGTTATATCTTTTGAACCAGACAAAAGGTACTTTAAATTACTTTCATTAAATGCGGACCCACGTTCAATTTTGTTTAATGCAGCTGTTAGTAATCAAATAAATGAAATGACTTTATACGAGAGTACACACTTAGGTGGATCAAATTTATTTAGAATACAACAGAATTCAACTTCGTATAGTGTTAGAACTTACAATTTAGATTATCTATTTGAGTCCAACTTAATTGATAGGATTGATTTTTTAAAGATTGATATCGAAGGTTCTGAACACTATGCTCTATCAGGAATTAGTGATGAAAACTTGATGAAGGTAAAAACAATCTCGATTGAGTATCACCATTCACATTTTAATTATGATGAAGAACTAAGACAGAAACTTATAAACAGAATGATTATACTCGGATTTAATTCTTATCTTATGTTTATGGGTTCAAATAATGCATCACAAATGATATATTTTAATAGATGAGTACCTTAAACAAAATTGCACAATCGTATGGAACGGATAAAAGTTCAGATATACACAACTACTGTGTAAAATATGAAAAATATCTACCATTTAATAGATACGAAGAATTGAACATTTTAGAAATTGGAATCTTAAACGGTAAGTCACTTAAAACATGGAAAGAATATTACTATCGTTCTAAAATTGTCGGTATTGACATCAATCCTGATTGTAAACAATATGAAGAAGAAAGAGTAAGTGTTGAAATTGGATCACAGGTAGATGGAAGTTTTCTATCTCGTGTTCGGCAACAATATGGTCCATTTGATATGATATTAGATGATGGTTCACATATGAATTCACATGTTATATACTCTTTTCAAAACTTGTGGAAAAGCCTAAAATCTGGCGGTGTTTATATAATAGAAGATTGTGGAACTGCATATTGGGAAGATTATGAGGGCGGTTATTTGAAACCAACAACAAGTGTTGAGGCATTTAAATCTTTAGTTGATGATGTAAATTTTAGAGGACTAATGAATTTAGATAAACCAAATGTACATGCAAGAAGAGAAGATTGGTTAATAGAATTATCAAAAAAAACACAACCATTTTGTGTTGTGGATATCGAGTCAATAAACTTTTTAAACGGAATTATTATAATAACAAAAAGATAATGGGATATACGTTCGAAGAGGATATTTTTGTAATTGATTGTTGGTTAGATACTGTCGAAAAGGAAAACACTCTATTAAAATTAATTGAAAGAATTAAAGTTTTTAATATACCAATAATTTTATGTGGGCATTTTCCTGTAAATCCAAAAATTCAGAAACAAGTTGATTATTTTATTTATGATAAAAATAATGATATTTTGTTGGAAAAAGATTTTAATCAGTATGAAGTAATGAGTGATAGGTGGTCAATTATGAATGACTATAAAGTTTTTAACAAAGTAGATTTTCATCATGACTATGCTATTTGGATCACTATGAAAAATGCTTTTAATTTAGTTAAACAACTAAATAAAAAATATATCCATTTTCTCGAATATGATAACATACCCGACGAAATTCAATATCGACAAGCTTTTATGGAATATATTAGAAACCACGATGCTGTTGTATATGAATATATGCCAGGTTCAACCAATCAAATGCAACCATATTGTTCGACATATATTTTTTCAATAAAAACCGATGTTGCATTATCAGTGATTAATAAAGTTAATAATAAAGAAGAGTATTTCAAAAATAGACCAAATGGTTGGCAATTAGAAAAAGTTTTCTTTCAAACGTTAAAAGGTGTGACAAGTAATATATTTGTAAGTAAGTATATACCTAATGATAATGAACTTAATATATATGCAGCTTGGAACAGAAATGGAATTTTAAAAAATGGTGCAATTTTTCAAACTTACTTGGCTGTAGACGAATCCAACAAATTACATATTCATTTCATTTCTGGATTTTCAGAAAAAGACGCTGATAAAGATTACTTATGTGAGATAAACTATTCAAACACCAAATTTTTCTTTACTGTAAAAAGAAAACAATATCACTTAGAATTGTTGGGTGACTATATAGAAAATGAAACTGTTAGAGTTTTTTATCAGGGTATTGAAGTTTTCACACAAAAACTGACCGAAGATGTTATAAAATTTAAAAGAAAAAACATTTTAGAATGGAAAAATAAAGTATCAAATAGAAAGATAAATGTTCATTTTATTGATGGTGCATATGTTGAAATATTGGACAACATACCTTTGAAATATAATGTTCAATTTATTGATAAAAAAAATAACAATATTGTTTATAGCACAGAATTAATCAGCAACCATTGGTGTAAGACTTCTTTGAAATATTATGTCGACTGGGAAATTAGGATAAAAGGAATAGATAACGATTATTTGGAATATCACAATTTTACAACTGAGAATAATAAATTTTATATCTCTTTTGAGACAAAATCTTTGGGTGACACATTAGCTTTTATACCTTATGTTGAGGAATTTAGAAAAGAAAAAAAATGTAAAATAATATGTTCGACTTTCCATAATGAATTGTTCAGAAAACAGTATCCCGAAATTGAGTTTGTAAATCCTGGAACAAATGTTAACAATATTATGGGTCTTTACAGATTAGGACTCTTTTATAATGGATCTAATGTTGATTATGAAAAACATCCTTATAATCCTCTTAAAGAACCGTTACAAAAAATTGCATCAGATATACTAGGTTTAGACTACAAAGAAATTAAACCATTTTTACCAAAATTAGGAGGACATAAAAAGAAAAGAGTGTGTATTGCAATTCACTCTACATCACAATGTAAATATTGGAATAACCCACATGGATGGCAAGAAGTAGTTGATTATATAAAATCCCAAGGATATGAAGTTAGGTTACTATCAAGAGAAGAAGACGGTTACATGGGAAATAAAAACCCGAAAGGAATAAAACAACAACCAAATAGTTCAACTATCGAAATACTTAAAGTTCTACAAGAGTCACATTTATTTATAGGAATAAGTAGTGGTTTGAGTTGGTTGGCATGGGCTTCAGATATACCTGTAATATTGGTATCGGGATTTACAGATGTTTATTTAGAACCATTTAAAGATGTGACTAGAATTATAAATAAAGATGTGTGTAACGGATGTTGGCATAATCATAAGTTTGATCCGGGAGATTGGTATTGGTGTCCAATTCATAAAGGAACAGACAAACAATACGAATGTTCAAAAGAAATAAGTGGGCAAAATGTTATTTCTTCGATAAAAAAATTTTTAGTTTAAGTTTTTTAATTGTAATATCCAATATTTATATGAGTATAATACCATATAAATATGAAAATATTTCAGCCTTTAATAACTGGTTCGTTAAGTGTATCAGGCTCAACGACGATTAGTCAAGATTTAACAGTCCTTGGAACCATCAATGCGACGATTAGTGGTACCACAACAAACGCAATTACCGCTTCATATGCTTTAAATGCAGATACTATTGATAATATTGATTCATTAAGATTAGCAACAACTGGAAGTAACACATTTAATGCAGATCAAACAGTAACTGGATCAATAAAGATTCAAGGAGATTTATACATTAACGGGACTCAGTATACGGCTGCAACATCAGGAACCTCAGGAACAAGCGGTTCTTCTGGTTCATCAGGAACTTCAGGATCATCTGGTAGCTCTGGTTCGTCTGGTTCTTCTGGTAGCTCAGGTTCTTCGGGAACAAGCGGTTCTTCTGGTTCATCAGGAACAAGTGGTAGCTCAGGTACATCAGGAACCTCTGGTACAAGTGGAACATCAGGAACTTCAGGATCATCTGGTAGCTCTGGTTCGTCTGGTTCTTCTGGTAGCTCAGGTTCTTCGGGAACTAGTGGAACATCTGGTTCATCAGGAACAAGTGGTAGCTCAGGTACATCAGGAACCTCTGGTACAAGTGGAACATCAGGATCATCAGGATCATCTGGATCGAGTGGTACTGTAACAATGACAGGAGCTCAAGATAATGGTGTATTAACATTAAACGGTTCCTCTCCAAATGTGACCGCCGAAACTAATTTAACATTTGATGGCACAACATTAACTGTTACTGGTGACGTATTAATAACAAATAATTTATTAGTACAAGGAACAAATACAAATTTACAAGTTACTCAATTGTTTATTGAGGACAAGACAATAACATTAGCTAGTGGTTCTTTAACAGCAGCAGCTGCCAATGGTGCAGGTATTGAGGTAGTTGGCCCAACAACAGCGGCAACAATCACATATACAAGTGCGAACGATAGTTGGAATACTAATAAAATATTAAGAGTTCCTGAGTTATTCATAAATGGAACACAATATACTGCGGCAACCTCAGGTACAAGTGGTTCATCTGGTTCTTCGGGAACAAGTGGAACATCGGGATCAAGTGGTTCGTCTGGATCTTCTGGTAGCTCAGGTTCTTCGGGAACAAGTGGAACATCGGGATCAAGTGGTTCGTCTGGATCTTCTGGTTCATCAGGAACCTCTGGTACAAGTGGAACATCGGGATCAAGTGGTTCGTCTGGATCCTCTGGTAGCTCAGGTTCTTCGGGAACTTCAGGAAGTTCAGGTTCATCAGGAACCTCAGGTAGTAGTGGTAGCTCAGGTTCATCTGGAACATCAGGTTCTTCTGGATCATCAGGAACCTCAGGTAGTAGTGGTAGCTCAGGTTCATCAGGAACCTCAGGTAGTAGTGGTAGCTCAGGTTCATCTGGAACATCAGGTTCTTCTGGTTCATCAGGTTCATCAGGAACCTCAGGTAGTAGTGGTAGCTCAGGTTCATCTGGAACATCAGGTTCTTCTGGTTCTTCTGGATCATCAGGAACCTCAGGTAGTAGTGGTAGCTCAGGTTCATCAGGTTCATCAGGAAGTTCTGGGTCAAGCGGATCAAGTGGATCAAGTGGATCAAGTGGATCATCAGGTACTTCAGTTTCAGTATCAGGAACTAACAATACATTAGTTAAATTCACATCAGCATCAACAGTGGGTAATTCATCCATTACAGATGATGGTACAACAGTAACAATTGGTGGTAACTTAGTTATTTCAGGTACACAAACAACAGTTAACTCAACAACCGTTAATATTGCTGATAATATTATTCAATTAAATGGTACTGGAGCAACAAACGCAGGTTTAGTTGTAAGAGACGCTACCGCATCTACGTTGGTATCAGGTTCATTTTTGTGGGATACAACAAATGATAAATGGATTGCGGGTCCGTTAGGATCTGAAGATGATGTTGTATTAAAAACAGCATCGCAAACTTTAACGAATAAAACAATTAACGCTTCCCAATTAGTTGATGCATCTGTAACAAATGCTAAATTAACTAACTCATCTTTAACAGTTACGGCTGGTACAGGTATGAGTGGTGGAGGATCAGTTGCATTAGGGTCATCGGTAACATTAACAAATGCCGGTGTGACATCGGCGGTTGCAGGAACGGGTGTTAGTGTAAGTGCCGGAACAGGAGCGGTAACAATTTCAATTGGTCAAGCCGTAGCGACCAACTCGAATGTTCAATTTAACGCTTTAGGTGTTGGAACCGCTGCACCAAACACGGCAGGTTTGATTAGAGCAACAAATGACGTAATTGCTTTCTATGGCTCAGATATAAGATTAAAAGAAAATATAACACCTATATCTAATCCAATCGAAAAGTTAAAACAAATAAATGGTTACGAATTTGATTGGATTCCTTTAGAGGGTATTCACGAAAATGAAGGTCATGATATTGGAGTGGTTGCTCAAGAGATTGAAGAAGTCTTACCTGAAATTGTAACAACAAGAGATAATGGTTATAAGGCTGTTAAGTATGAAAAACTTGTGGCGTTATTAATCGAATCTAATAAAGAATTACTTAGGAAAATTGAAATACTTGAGAATAAACTTAGGTAATAAAATATTCCCTATATAAAATATTGGGAATACTTATAAATAAAATTTAATAGACAATGGGTCTTATACCTGCCACAGGATCTGAGGTTAGTTTAGGGAGAATAGGTCAAGCATTAGGAATGGGAACAGCAGGAACTGTGGCTGTAGCACTAAATGCTGGTGCAGGAGCAAACAGAGGAAATAATCAATCAGGTGTAGGAGCAATTTCCTCAGGTTCACAAACAGAAGAGGGTGCCAGTTTCGGTGGTTTAAATGCTAACGGAACATATTAATGTCTTTATTATTAAGTTATAAACTCTTATATTTTATTGATGAAATTAAAGTATAAGAGTTTTTCTTGCAAATACGAATTATATTATATAACTTGGAATGGAATTAATTTCGATAAAGATAAACTTATAAAATTAACAAATAGATTAAAATTACTAAAATTCACATCTCTTTTATTTAAATCACATAAAGAAGAATTAAGAATTTTAAAAGAAATATATTCATCTTATGATGAAAAAGTTCTGATAGGTCTATTAAATAATGATGAGAAAATTTGTAGAAATGGTTTTATAGAAAAATGGGCAAGAATTGGTGCAATAGATATTTTATTGACGGGTGTTTATAGTAGAAATACATTTACAACAATAAGTAACTTACCAGTTGAGGACTATCAATTAATATGTAAAAGAATTGAGGAATTAGTAAATTACGGAAGAAACTTAACATATCAACAAGATAAAATTAGTAACAATATACCTGGATTATGAATAAATCATTTTATAGTCAATCAATGTGGTCTGGTTTACCGAGAAAATTATCAATATTAGTTCCAACAAGGGATATGATTCATTCTCATTTTGCATATTGTTTAACACAACTTATCAAAACCACAAATCAAAATAATATTGATACATATCTTTTTTTTGATTCAAGTACAATTTTATTAAATCAAAGAACAAATTTGATCAAGAAATCTTTAGAGGTTAAATCTGATTATTTGTTATGGTTAGACAGTGATATGATGTTTCCGTCAAGCACCGCATTAAGATTATTAAATCATAATAAAGATATTGTAGCGTGTAATTACATAAAAAGAACTAAACCACAAAACCCAGTTGCTTATAAAGATATTACAGATTTTAATAGTTTTATACCGCTAACACCTCAAGAAGAGTTAGTTGAAGTAGAAGGAATAGGAATGGGTTGTATGTTAATGAAGACAGATATATTCAACCAATTAGATAAACCTTACTTCAAATTTATTTATAAGGAAGATACAGATGATTGGCATGGAGAAGATTTTGATATGTTATCAAGATTTAGAAAACTTGGGTATACCATTTATGTTGATTCTTTATTGAGTTTAGAAATAAAACATTTGGGTAACCAAGCATTTGGTGTTTAAATTTCTTTTTTAATTTCGATTAACATATTACCTATATTATATTGATTAGGTTTATATTCAGGAATTGATAATCTTAATTTTTGTAATGTATAAACATCTTCATCTGTAAATGGTGAGGTTTCATAAATTATTACATCCACCATGTCAGTTAAAGTAAATTTACTTCTCAAATCGTATCTAGTATTCTTCTGTTCGTTTTCAATATAGTCATCAGGTATTATACCTAAATCTATCTTATCAAAAAAAGGTTCAATTTCATATAACCTATTACAATTTCTTGTTAATAAAGACATTGTGAATGTTTTAAATTTAAACGGGTTATCCTCCCAATATCTCATCTCATTAAATGCGGATATTGGTATTCCCCATTTCCTCACAAAGTTTCTATTTGATGATATTTCATATTTAAATCTATCGTTTTTATAATCGTTTCCGAATCTAGATGTTTGAGAAACAAAATGATATGTTATTGCACATTCAGTTGTTTTTAGATCGTAACCTTTCAATTTAGCACGGATTAAAAAATCATCATCCTCACAAAAACAAGGAATAAAACTGAATCCATCAAACATCCCAACATCTTCAAACATTTTTTTATATCCACTCATAAAAAAAACTGCGCCATCATATAGTGTTATGTCATTTTTGTGATCTTCGACATAACTATCAAAAGATATGTAATCAAATTCTTGAAATGTTCTACCCATATCAATTAAAACTTTACCTGGCCTTCTATGTGTGGTAAAAATTGGAGGTTCAATTGTTGTATAACACAAAACCATTTTCTCATTTAACAACCTATCAATATTTTCTAAGAAATTTTTACCAATGACCATGTCATTGTGAATTAAAACTAATTTTTCGGTATCAACAAGATTAATACCTGTGTTATATGTTTCAGAAAATGTTAATCTATCATCATCATGAAATATTGTGAGATAATCATCTTCATTTGATGTATTTTCTAACCATTGTTTAGTCCCATCATATGACCCACCGCTACTAATTACAATTGGAATTTTAGGGTATATTTCACGTATTCTTTTATAACAATTTTTTGTTAATTCTAAATTATTATAAACCGCTAAAACAAAACTTATGTCCATTTACTCAAATATGCTTTTATATAGTCATCAATATTTTTTACAGGATTCCAACCTAAAAGTTCTTTTGCTAAAAAAGATTCACATAAAGTTTCTTGTGATTCTCCAGGTAAATCCTCTGAGTAAATTTTTTCTTTACCATACATTTCTGCAATTTCATTTATAGAATAATTATGACCTCTTCCAAATTCAAAGACATTACCCCAACTTTCTTTTTCTTTAATTTTTATTAAACCATCAACAATATCTTCAACATGAGTAAAATCTCTTCTTTTTTCTCCATTACCATAAATCGTTAAAGGATTGTTGTTTTCGATTAAATTTTCCCATCTACCAATTAATGTTGTATAACCACCCGTTTTTAAATGATATGGACCATAAACATTATAAAATCTAGCAATTGAACATTTTAATTTAAAATGTTCTTGATAAAGTTTAATTATTTCTTCACCGATGTCTTTACTGAAAGTATATGGATTTTTAAACTTACCTGAGTGATGTGAACTACTACCAGCATAAATAAGGGGAACATTATTTTTGGAACAATATTCAACTATTTCAAATGTTCCGTTTGCATTCACATCAAAGTATTCTTTAGGATTTTTAAAAGATGGTTGTATTCTTGCAACTGCAGCCAAATGATAAATTACATCAATATTTTTACAATTTCCCCAAGAGTTAAATCTTCTAATATCATCTTCCAAATATTTTATGGCACCATCAATATGATTATCTTTCAAACCTGTTGTGTAATTGTCTATTGATATTATAAAATGACCCTCATTTAATAACCTTTTAATTAAATTGGTTCCAACAAAACCAGCTCCACCCGTTACAATAATTCTCATTTTGAATATATTTTCAACCAATGTTCAATCATTTCATCCATCATAGATTCGAAAGTATATTCTGGTTTCCAACCTAAAATATTTCTAACCTTAGATGAATCTCCTTTAAGATAGGATAATTCTTCAGGTCGTAAAAATTTTTGATTTTGGATTATATATTCTTGATAATCCAAACCTAATGTTTCAAAAACATATTTACACATGTCTCTTACTGATCTACTTTCCCCTGTTGCGACAACAAAATCATCTGGTGATGTGTGATTATTAATCAAATGCATAGCCTTTACATAATCTTTAGAATGCCCCCAATCTCTATATGCATCCAAATTTCCTAACTCTAAACTTTTTTGTAATCCAAGTTTTATTCTTACTGCAGCCTTCACAACTTTATTTGTGACAAAGTTGGACCCCCTTCTTGGAGATTCATGATTAAAAAGAATACCATTTGTTGCAAACAAATTATATGCATGTCTATAATTTCTAACAATATTATACCCAAACACTTTTGTGCAACCATATGGTGATACTGGTGTCATTCTTGTTGTTTCTCTTTGAAATCCATCATCGTCTACGGAGGAACCAAACATCTCAGATGAAGAGGCTTGATAAAATCTAGCATTCGGACATGAAGTTCTATACGCCTCCAACATATTTAAAACTCCCACCGCATTTGATTGAGCTGTAAAAATTGGAATATCAAAACTAATTCTTACATGTGACTGTGCACCAATATTATAAATTTCATCAGGTTGTATTTGATCTAACAATCTGTGTAAGGTAGAATAATCGATAAGATCACCATAATAAGTTTTTACCTTATCTTCAAGATGTCCAATTCTACTTTCTTGATGTTCTGGTGTTGAATTTCTCCTAACAATACCATGTATTTCATATCCTAAATCTAATAAGTGTTCGGCTAAATAACTTCCGTCTTGTCCCGCAATACCCGTGATAAATGCTTTCTTCATTTTATATTTTTTAATATGTTAATATCATTTTTTACCATTTTTTCAACCATCTCTTCAAATTTTGTTTTAGGTTCCCATCCCAAAATGTTTTTTGCCTTTGAATAATCACCTCTAATTGCATCCATTTCAATCGGTCTAATAAACTTCGGATCTACCTTAATATATTTTGTCCATTCAGATTCACCAATGAAATTAAAAGCAATGTTTAACAAATCCTCTATTGTTCTAGATTTATTGGTCGATAAAATATAATCATCAGGATTTTCTTGTTGTAACATCAACCACATACCCTCAACAAAATCGAGTGAATAACCCCAATCTTTCGCAATTTTTATATTTCCTAATGTTATTGAGTCAGATAAACCTAAATGAATTTTAGCAACACCGTTTGTTATTTTTCTTACAACAAATCTAACACCTCTTCTTTCACTTTCATGATTAAATGCAATTCCACTACAGTTAAACATTCCATATGATTCTCTATAATTTTTAGTAATCCAATGTGCATATAATTTAGCAACAGCATATGGCGATTTTGGATATAATGGTGTTGTTTCCTTAACAGGGTTTTCATACATTTTACCAAACATTTCTGATGAAGATGCTTGATAAAATTTTAAGTCTTTATTTCCGTGTTCCCTTATTGCATCTAATAATCTGAGAACACCTAATCCGGTTATATTTGCCTGTGATTCGGGTGTCATCCAACTATCACCAACAAAAGACTGTGCTGCAAAGTTATAGACTTCGTCTGGATTAGATTCCTTTAAACATTTTGAAAGAGAACTTCCATCGACTAAATCACCTTTAAGAAATGTAACTTTACCAATTAAATGTGATGAGTTTATTCTGTTTTCTTCGGATTCAGTTCTTTCCATACCAAAAACTTCGTAACCTTTTGACAATAAAAAATCTGCCAAATGAGATCCGTCCATACCATTTATTCCAGTAATAAGTGCTCTTCTATTCATTTTTGAAAATATCCATTTGTGTTAAATCCGGCCAATCGGTAACAACCCATTGTCTTGGTGTAGTTTCAATTGCCCTTTGTAATTTATCCAAACCCATTTGAGCGGTCTCGGGAGTCATATAATAGTGATAACCTATTGTATTAATGTTTTGATTTCTCCAAGGTATATTCGGTAATCTACCATCATAAGACATTTTTTTTAATTCCACTGCTGCTTTTTCATCATCAAGTAAGATCATACCTCCCCTACCTAATGATAAATGTTTTTGATATTGAAAACTTAAACACATAAAAGTGTTAGGAATGTATGAATCCTTTTTCCATAAAACCGCAGCATCTATGATTCTTTTATCACCATAATTCAAAGTGTAGTAATCTGTCCAAAATTCTTCCCTCCATACTCTTCCGATTCCTAATTTTTCCGATAAAAAAGGAATCGATAGATATGTATTTTTTGGAACATTTATTTTGGTTTCTTTTGTATATCTTAAACAAAGTTCTATTCCATGTGTGCAACTATCAACCGCAACCGCATATTTGGAACCAAAAAAGTTAGATATTTCTTTTTCAAAACTTGAAATAATATCAAAATTCATTTTAAAATATATTAAAAATTTGTTGTTTAAACAATTAAATTGTCATCTTTTTATTACACTCAACATTTAAACTTATTAACACACCATTTTCTTTATCCATGTGGGGAATATATGCTTGTGAATGATCATCCTCATTTTCATGATCTGTTAATCTCCAATCATATCTTCTGATACCATCAAATCCACATGAATATAAAATATCTGAAATTGATTTATAATCATAAGTTGTCTTATGATATATTATATTATTACCCATATTCATTTTCCCATATAAAGGTCCTAAAAACCTACTCAGCTCAATTTTCCTTTTGACATATAATTCGGTCATAATTTCAAAATCGGGAACAGCAAGTCTTAATAATCCATTTAGTTTTAAAACTCTGTTCCATTCTTTTAATACGTCAAGAACTTCTACCCTATCAAAGTATTCTATAACGTGAGATGAGTATATTAAATCAACTGAATTATCTTTAAATGGAATTTTAGTTATATCATGTGAATGTAAATGTGAAAAATTACCACCATCTATATGAATCCAATCAGAACCAAAATTTCTTTTTCCACAACCTAAGTGTAATTTCATGATTTTAATTTATGAATGTTTTATCCATTGATTGTCCTTCATAAGGTCCAGTCTTATATTCATAGACTAGTGTCTCATCTTCGAGTATTAAATAGTTATGACCACCTTCTAAAGTAAAACTCGTATCACCTGGATATAAAATTGGTTCGGATATAATATTATCATCTAAATCATAAAAAATACATTTTACACTTCCACTTATCACAACCCAACTTTCTTGTGCAATAACATTACGATTTCTTTCTTTCCAAATATGTCTGTGAGGTCTAAAAGTTTTACCCTCATTCATGTTCAACATAGAACATTGAATAAAATTATCTTCAGAAATAATATCCTCTCTACCAGGTTTCATATCTTTCTTTCTGACAATTATGTGTAATAATTTATTGGGATCAATTTTACTATATATTTTTTCCATATTAAATTTTTTCTTTTGCTCTAACTTCTTTTAATGGATTTTTAGAATGATTAATATAATTGTTTATATCAATCGGACAACCAAAATCTTCCGTTAAACCACCGTGTTTAAGTTCTTTATTGTACAGTTTAAAACAAGATTCTAAAACCCAATTATCCGCCCATTCAGGTTCATTTACAAAAACATTACCTGATAAGTAATAATTTAAATAAAATTTTGCGAAATCTTTAGTCTTTTCATTAATTTTTATGAATTGAAAACCACTTTCTATCCAATCTTTATATCTCAGTATAACCAACCAATCATTTTCTTCAAAATATTCATAAAAGTTATCAGGTAAATCTTTACATAGATAAGAGTCAACATCCGCCCAAATCATTACATCACCTATTTCAAACATTTCAATTGCGTCACAAATTGCAACTACTTTTCTAAACCAAAAGGGAGAATTCTTCATATAATAATTTGAAGATTTATAACAATCTTTAAAAGGTGATGTGATTAGAAAATCTTTTAACCATTTATTATTTTCAAATAAATCCATGTATTGAATATTTTTATAATTTTCTAATTTTGAAAAATCAATAGATTGATTATACATAGAATTATCGAATGAATTTTCATGATAAACAAAAATTTTATTTTTTGTATATGAATTAGGTATGTTTTTCATGAAAAGATTGTGACTATGATTATACAATCTTGTATTGAAAGAGGTAACAAATTTATAATTTTCAGGTAATTTCATTTTAATATTTTTGTGATATTACTCTTGATATTTCAGCAAAACTACTTAGTGGGTGATATATCAATATGTTAGTGTGTGCCAATAAATAAATGTCTTCTAACCCCTCTTGTGCAACTTCTGTGGTTATCGCAAAACTTGTATGATCATTCCATTCTTTTTTGGAATCTTTTTTAACTATGTAATTTTCTTTTTTCCTTAATATGATACTGTCACTAAACAAATCACATATTACATTTTCATAATCAGGATCTTCAGTTGATAGAAAAATTTTTTGTTTAGGATTTTGTTCTAATAATTTTTTTATTGCATTAACATATAAGGTCAGAGGTGCACCAAAATCTGTTCCTCTAGCATGAACACCAATCACATTTTTATTTAAACCTAATTCCCCAACATAGTGATCTATTTTTTGTTGAACTTTTTTTATTGGTTTAAGATTTATTAAGAATTCAGCGCAGTCTTTTTTATCTACAGTTGGTAAAAAGTTATTATGGTATATTATAACATTTTTTTGTTTATCGTCATATGAAAATGATTCGTAATGTCTATATGGATTCTTCAAAGACAATTCTTTTAAAGTAGTTCTTCCAAACTTTGTGACTTCTCTGTCTATACCGTGACCACCGTGACCCGATTCTGTTAACAATAAACAATCATCTAAATTAGAAAGATCTTCTAATGAAAGAACATCAAGATCGTTTTCGAATAACTCATCAAATCTTGCTAAACAACCGTTTGTAGTGATGTTGTCCCAATATGCTTTTAATTGTCTACCAGATTTTTTTGAAATTGCATAACAAGAAGATAATGGTCTCAACCTATTTCCCATTCCACTTGTTGAATAATTTATTATTGTTTTCATTTAATATTTTTTATGTTTTCCTTGATCTTCAAAGTATTCATTTCCTTCGTTCTTTCCCCCCATTGAAAATAAGTTTGAAAATCCCCTTAATCTTTTCTTTTTTATTCTATCTTTCATTCTCCATAAACAGAAAGGAAAACTTATTTGATCTCTTGAACTAAATCTACATAGTTGTTCCCACCACATTAGTTGTAATTCTTTAACCACATCACTTGTTTTAACAATAAAAGTTGACATTTCGAATAAACCAAAATCGGTTGGCATTCCCATATACTTATAAAATTTAAACTGATTTTCTAAATTTTCTCTGTGATCAAGTTGCCATTGCGCACAAGCTGATATTTCTTGATATATACATTTTCTGTCAGGATGTTTAAAAAGAAAAAGATCTACATCAGAACCGTATTCATCTATTATACTTTGAGGATCTTTTTTTAGTTGGTGATTACCGTCTACCCAAATTATGTATTCATATTGTGGAAACATCAGGGAACTTATAATTTTGTAAGGCTTAGCGTTTCTTCTGTTTGTAAAATTATCAATATTTGAAAATTTAAAAACATCTTTTTGTTCCCATACTTTTACTTCGTACGATTTATCAACAAATGAAATGTAATCACAATTATCAAAAACTATTAGGGGATCCACTAAATCGTCTTTTCCATCTGTGATTGATGTTATTACTAAAAATTTTTTCATATTATCGCCAAAATGAATATAATCCGTTTCTTATTTCGTATTCAGACCATTTATATCTTTCTCTTTTTGGTTGTTGTTTAGCCCATTCCCACATAATTTTAATTCCATCATACAGTGATGTCCTATCACAATAACCAAGGATCTCAACCGATTTTTGCCACGTTGGATGTGCATTTTTTACTTCATGTCTTTGTTCTATATAAACAGTTTGACCCCCTTGAATGATATCTTTTAAAATATTATTAGCCTCATTTATGGTATAGTATTTTGTGGCACCTAAATTAAAAATTTGTTTAGAACAATTATCTTGTTGTGAGGCTCTCCATAAACCCTCTAAAGAATCATCAATAAAACTAAATGCTCTTTTTTGTTCACCATCACCAAATATTGTCATCTTTTCACCATTCATATATTGATACATCCAAATACCAATTACGTTTCTATATTTGTCCCAAATATTTTGTTTTACACCATAAAAATTATGAGGTCTTATAATACACCAATCCAATCCGTGTTGTTCACCTGCTACTTTAATATCCATTTCACATGCATATTTTGCGATACCATAGGGATCAACTGGTTGAGGTAAATCATTTTCATTAAACGGAGGGTTACCATTTCCATAAACGGCCATTGAGGAAGTAAAAACCAATCTTTTTATATTATGTTTGATACAGGCATTTACAATTTTAACTGTTGCAATCAAATTATTTTGATAGTTGTAACTTCTTATAAATGGTGATAGTCCTTCTGCGGCATAGGCTGCGAAATGAAAAACATAATCAATTTTTCTTCTACTAAAACAAACATCTAAATCCGCCTCCACCAAATTCATTTTCCAAAAATCAACACGAGTATCAACATTGTCTAAATAACCACCACTCAAATCATCTATGCCTGTAATTTTAATATCGGGATACTTTTCTAAAATATAATCTGCTAATCTCGAACCGAGTAAACCAGCAACACCTGTTATAAGAACATTCATATAGTATTATAAAAATTATTTTGATTTTCTTGTCTTGTTATTGTTTTGTTATGTTCAATAAAATATTCATCATTATCCACTGGGATTAGAGAATAATATTTCGCACCAATAATTTTTTCATGAACTTTACCCTCCCACCTCAAATTACCTTTATAAATTCTTCCTTGATAATCAGGGAAGTTTATTCTCATTTTATCATCCATATTCCATCGCCAGTTTCTAATATGTTCCATAGTTATACCCTCAACGGTATTTAAACGTGGAATATAAAATAAATCTGTCTCAGGATTCAATTCAATAATACTTGGTAAGTCTCTAATCAAATCTTTACTTATCATTTCATCAGCATCTAATTGAAATATATAATCTCCAACACAATAATAATTCAATCTGTTTTTCCATTCGGCAAAATCTTTTCTAAATCCATTATTCCTCCAAATCTGAACATCTGGTTTTAAATTATAAGGTAAAAGAAAATCTAAAACTTCTTTAAATCCATTTTTTTCATCAAATAAAATAACAATTTCATCTTCTATCCTTTTGTTCTCAAGAATAAAGGGTAACAATCTTTTAATTTCATCTAATTCATTACAAACTGTAATCGCATAACTTATTTTCATGCTCTCTCACCTCCTTGATTTATTTCTCTTGCAAAAATTTTGAATGTTCTTCCGTTATCATTAAAAATAATATTTCCATTTGGTGTCGGTGTAATAACTAAATGTAAATTGTTTTCACCAGATCCCAAATGGACAGGATCATTATCATCAAATTGAAAACAGAACTCTACATTGTGTCTATCAAATGATAAAATTGGTTGAACTAAAAAAGTTTCATTTTGTAAAAATCTAATTTCAGGATCCTTACCTCTTAGAAATTTAAAATTCATATTTAATTTACTTTAGTCAATTTTGGTAGAACAATTTTATTTTCAAATGGTTGATTTATATAAGGCGTTAATATTTCAATTAATTTTTCTTTCATTTTATTTAAAGTAAACTTTGATAGGTTCTCTTTTCTTAATGTTTCTGATCTTTCTAAAAAATTATCATAATCCTTTTCTACTATTTTCATAACCTCTATCACCTCATTGTAATTTGCGGTAAACCATTTTGAACCTTTGATAATAAATTCATTTATGGATGATTCGTGAACTTCGGTCAAAGACCCCCCAACCATTATTGCCTTATCCATGGGTAAAAAATCTTTGTGTCCAGACCAATTAGATGCAATTACCGGTTTACCCGTCATTGTGAATTCTAACAATGGTCTACCAAATCCTTCCCCTTTTGTAATTGAAATCATACACTTTACTTTGGGATGATTATACAGATTATTCATTTCTGAATCACTTAGCTCACCAAATAAAAGATATATCGAAGGTGGATTTTCTGATTGATCTATTATGGATTTAATTTTCTTTCGAAAATTTTCTCTTTCTTTGATTGAAAAATTTGCAGAAGACGTTTTTAAAATTAATGCAGGTTTATTTTCATGATTTTTAAAAGACTCATTAAAACATTTAATTAACATACCCACATCTTTTCTATCGTGTCCTAATTTACCATTCAACCAATGACCAACAAATAAAAATGCAAAATCTTCATTGATTTCTAAATCAATTTTTTCATATGTGTTATTAAAAATATTTTCATTAATACCCTCGAATAGTATTTCAATTGGAGTTTTAATTTTATGTTGATTTACTAATTTACCGGTATTTTTTTCTGTTTCATTATAAACTGTTTGTAGTAAAACATCTCTTGAAAACAAAGAAGTAGTAATAATTAAATCCATTTTATTACAACCATCAATCCAAGATTTAGGTGCGATTGTTGTTTCAATACCCGCAGTTATTCCAATATTGAACTTTCCCTTTCTTTGAAATTCGTTTGGAACCGTAACCTCAATATAGATATCTGGAGTGGGAATTGTACTTGTTATAAAATTTGACTCAATCCATTTATGAAATTGATTGGTCTCTTCCAACGCTGTCATCGGATTCATACCCCAACCACAACTATCAATTTTAATATCGAACAAATCTGATTCATATAAAACCTCCAATAAATCTCTTGAATGTGATCCATAACCACTTCTTGATTTTACTGGTCCTCTAAATAATAAAAAGGGTTTATTCATACAATTTTATATAAGTCGAATTTTTTTCTTGGTTTGAAATTTTTTATTACACTATCAATACCCTCTGACATTTTTTCACACATAATTTTACTTGATAAATTTTTTAACATAAATTCTCTTCCTAACAAACCTCTTCTTTTTCTTTCCTCTCTTGTCCAATTATAAACTTTTTCTATAGCATCCGCAACTTCATAATCGTCTACTCTGTCATCGAAAATATATGGAGTTGCGGGTGATCCATTTATATTAATCGCTGATGGCCATATTGGAACAACCCATTCACCATAATTTATTGATCCATGTATTCTTTTATCATGTAACGTTCCTAAAGAAATATAATCATTTTCATTGAAATCAAACCCCATTTGGTCTTGTAAACCACCTGTGACATTTGCTATAATCGGTGTTCCAGCCATCAATGATTCTGCGGTAGTTAATCCAAACCCCTCATTATTTGCAATGTTAATTGTGCAATCAACAATATTATAAATCTCATTTAACTTTTCCTGTTCAATTTTTTGACCAATAAACTTTACATTATATTTAGGACAAACTGTATTTACCACCTCGTATAAATCCGTCCCATTGTCATCAATCGGTATTGTATGCATCAACAACAAACATTTATTTGCCCTCTCTTTAGGTAATCTATCACAAAATAGTTTGAAAGAATAGACAACATCTGATGGTTGTTTTCTTCTTATGTTTCTATTATTATAAAACAAAATGAAATCTAAGTCCTCACTCCCTTTTATAAGATCGTATATATCATTACCAACATTTTGTAATGGTTTAAAAGTGTTGTGATTAATACCATGTGGGACATAACTTATCTGCCAATCATCTAATGGTTTAAATGTTATTTCATCTTTTCTTTTACCTACTCTATGAACTATACCATATGTTTGTTTCGAGATGCAACCTATCCAATCGCAGCTTTCATAATAATTTCTATTATAAAAAGGATCAGGTAGATTATCCCAAATGTGATAATAAAGTATTGGAACTTGTTGTCTTATTTCGTGTTCGTTGTCATATAACCACTGCCAATAATGAGGATCAGTAAAATGTAAAATTGCATCAGGTTTTTCTTCTTGCAAAAGTTTTCTGATAACAGAAATATCACCATATCCGTTGTATGGTATTATTTTAAGACTCGCATCTTTTATACCTGTTCTTTTTTTTATATCATCATCAATAGATACAATTTTTCCTAATTCAGGATGATTAATCGCGGAACCTAGTTGAACCCAATCATATTTTTCTATCGTTCCCATGACAAATTCTTTCGACATAGTAGATATGCCAGATGTCATCCTCAAGTCATCCGATAGTAATAATATCTTTTTTTTCATTAATTAAAATTTCGACCCACTTGATGCCAATCCATCATGGTTATTAATTAAGTCTCTAAATTTTTCATCTTTGATATAGAGATCTAATGATCTGTTTACCAATTTTTGTAAATTGATTGATCCTTCAATTGATTTGACTTTAAATTTTTTGTAGACATCGTCTAAAATATTGACGCTTGTTAATTTAGTTTCTGCTTTCATATTAGTATATATATTCTTATATATTATTTTACTAAAAAAAATCGGAATTTACCGATTATTCATTTTTTGTTAACTCTTTGATTCGATTAACAATTTCGTTTAACTGTTCATCTTGTTTTGATTTCTCTATTTCAGTCTGATTTAGTAGTGAAGCTTCTGTAACTGTTAAAGAAACTTGTTGTGGCTCAGATGAAGGTTGAATGATCTTCTTTTTTTTACATCCACATCCCATGTCTATTTTTTTTATAAATATTTTGATTTATATTTTTATAAAATATAGAGAAAAAAATAATTACAGTCAACAGTTAGTAATGAAAATTGGAGTCACAGGTTGTTCACATTCAAGTTATATTTGGGGTAATCCTTGGCATTTTTACTTATCCGAAGAATTTAAAGCAGAAGTTATTTATACATGTTCACCTGGTGCAGGTAACGAAATGAATTTCGAAAAAATGAAATATACGATAGAAACATATAATGTGGATTATTTTATATTTCAAATATCTGATCCCTCAAGGTTGGTTATGGGTATTAATAATTGGGTAAATGAACATGAAATTAACAGAAACCAAATGATACCAAACCTGAGTATAAATGAACAGATGAGACATGGTCAAATTTTTAGAGACTTATATTTTTATACTTTTAATGCACATAAAAACGAAAAAAACTTAGAAAAAATATTTGAGAAGAAACTACCCGTGGATGATTTTATGATTAATCATGTCATGACATCAACATATAACATTGAATATAAAGTGTTCATGACTATGTGTGCAACAAAGTTTATCTGTGATTTTTATGGTATTCCTCTAATATTTTTTAGTTGGTTTACGGATATAAACGAACTATCAAAAAAAGTAGGATATAATAACATTTTAGAAAAAATGAATATAGTTCCTGGTTGTGTTATTGACTTTATAAATGAGAACAAAATAGAAGCAATACCGAACGATGGACACTACGATGGTGATTCTCATCTTAAAATTTATCGAGAATATCTTAGTCCATATATTAAAACAATTATAAAATAATAGATCTGAAAAATACACTAAAATTTTTAAACAAAGAGAAGAAATAACAAATTAGTAGTATTTATATTAAAACAAATATATGGCTTGCACATTTCTAAGGGGTAGTAACGTATTTTACGATGGATTAGCGTCTATTGTTATAGAAGATTTTCATAATGGTCAAGGCCTTTTAAGTTATGATTTCGAAATTGCAGAATCTGTTAACGGAACTGTCTTTGAAAATGAAGAAATTACTATAGATTCTTACCTTAAAATAACTTGTGAAGACGGAGCTGTTTTAAAAACTGTTGATAATCAAAAATTTTACGTAAACGAATCTTGGATTCAAGCTAAAAACTTAGAGATTGGTAATGAACTAACCAAGTTTAAAGAAAATGAAATGTTGGAGAAAGTTGTTATTACTGATATTGAGGTGGTAAATGAGTCTGCAACCGCATTTATTTTCAATGAAATTTTAGATAAACATATTTTATTCGTTGAAAGAATAATGGTTCATGACTAAATAATAGGATTCTCAGGACTTCCTAAATATAGATTTACTCTGTCCCCAACTTTAAATTTTGAACAGGTTCCTCCTTTAAATTCAATAACATGGTCTCCTATTCCTGTATATCTAAGTGGGTTTAGTTGATGTTTGTCGGCTGGGGGACAATTGTGGTGAATTCTTGATATTCTGTTATTGTTAACAAAGACAATATCCAATGGGATTAGACAATTCTTCATCCAAAATGAATGATGACCTTTACCGATTTTGAATACCATACATCCATTTAATTCTTTTCTACCCATCATACCACGTCGGATATCATCAGGGTTAGTTAAGTATTCGGCCTCAAATGTTTTGTTGTTAATGTGTACAGACATATCTATAATTATTTTGTATTGCCAAATAAATTTAATATATTCGAGTTATGGAAAATATATTTGGTGGATTAATTGAATTTCCTTCAGAAAAAGAGTTCGATGAATTTCTTAGTAAAATGGACAAAGAAACAGCACTATCTGTGGTAGAAAAGGCTATAGAATTTGCGTATCAAAATAATACATTTTCTGTTCAGGAAACATATTTTATATATAAATCCTTGAAAATATTGAAAGATAAAAATTTGAATAATGAGTAAAATTGCTGTTTTAGGTGCTGGATTGGTCGGAAGAACAATTGCGGTCGATTTAAGTAGAAGTGATCATAATGTTGTAAGTTATGATATGGATAAAAATAATCTGAATCTACTATCAAACTATACTGACATAGAAAAAAAACAAGTTGATTTGACAATGTTCAATTACGAAACACAACTTATTGATTTTGATTTGGTTGTGTCGGCGGTACCTGGTCGTGTTGGTTATAGAGTTTTGAAAGATATAATTTGTTGGGCAAAAAAAGATTGTGTCGATATATCATTCTTTATTGAAGACTATAGACCACTCGATGCTTTAGCAAAAGAAAATAATTTGCGTGTCGTAATCGACTGTGGTATTGCACCAGGTATGAGTAATATAATTTTAGGTCGGGAGTCCGAAAATATGTTAGTAAAAAATTATAAGTTCAGCGTCGGAGGGTTACCCCAAGAGAGAGTTTTACCGTTTGAATATAAAGCCCCATATTCACCATCAGATGTTATTGAATTTTATACTAGACCAGTAAGAAAAAGAATTAATGGTGTTGATGTAATCGAGGAACCATTATCTGATATTGAAAATTTGTATGTAGAAAATGTTGGAACTTTGGAAGCATTTGAAACCGATGGACTAAGAACACTTCTCACATCATTTCCTGAGATTCAAAATATGACAGAAAAAACCATCAGATATCCAGGTTATGCCGATAAAATTAATCTTTTGAAAGATATGGGTTTCTTTAAAAAAGAAAATTTAAATAACACCGTACAAGTATTGATAAACGAGTGGAAAATGAAACCGAGTGATAAAGATTTAACTGTTATGATAGCCGATATCAATGGTATCGATTTGTTAGGTAATAAAATTCATTTACAATATTCATTAGTTGATAAACATGACGGTGAATTCAGCTCAATGTCAAGGTGCACCGCTTTCACTTGTACTGCAGTTGTTGATTTGATTTTGAATAAAAATATAAATGAATTTGGTGTTTACCCACCAGAAATAATTGCAAAAGATAATAATTGTTTTGATGAAATTTTGAATCATTTAAAAAATAGAAACGTATTATGGCAAAAAAAGTATATCTAAAAGATTTTTTTGTTTATAAAAAAAAACATCATTGGTTTATTTTTCCCGCAATAATATTTTACTATGACAAATATTCATATTATGACGATGGGAAAATGTCGCCTTCATGGGGTTTTACTATTAGATGGTTAACATTTATGATTGGATTTCAAATACAGAAAATACATGAATAATATAGACAGACAATCAGTTGAAAAATGTGTTGAGGAATCTTATAATTTAGGTGTTAACGATGTGTTGAGTTGGTTATCTAAAATAGATTATCTTTCCGATAACTTAGGATACATTATAGAGGAATGGAACAATAAACATTTGTTATGACAAACGAAGAAATTATAGATGAGCTGATGCACCAGGCTTATGAGTTAAAAATTCGTGATCAGGTATTAGATCTTTCAAGGCTTTTGAGAGAAAAAAATAATAAAATGACGATGTTAGAATCACTCGAATTAGCAATGAGTCACATAAAATCTAGCTATGAATAATTTAGATTCAAGTTATCAAGCCTTATTGGAAGATATTCTAAATACAGGTGTGGAAAAAAAGGATAGAACAGGAACAGGTACCATATCAGTTTTTGGTAGACAAATTCGTCACAAGATGTCTGAAGGATTTCCTATTTTAACAACAAAGAAAATGGCTTGGAAAACTGTGGTTGCAGAACTTTTATGGTTTCTTCGTGGAGACACTAACATAAAATTCTTATTGGATTATGATTGCCACATATGGGATGGAGACGCTTATAAAAACTGGGTATTAAAAAATTCAGAACCTGACCCATATTGGTTGACACAAGAAGAATTCATCAACAAAATTAAAACAGATGATAAGTTTGAAAAAAAATGGGGTAAATTAGGACCAATTTATGGTGAACAATGGAGAAATTGGAAACAATATAAATGGGATAAAGTCGATATGGATACTCGTATTGAATATGTTGACCAAATCGCAAACCTAATCAACACCCTAAAAACAAATCCCGATAGTAGAAGATTGATGGTTAGTGCTTGGAATGTGGGTGAGTTAGACCAAATGGTTCTTCCACCTTGTCATTATGGATTTCAAGTTTATACAAGAGAATTGAGTGGCAAGGAGAGATGGAAACTATTGGAACAAAAAATGGGTACAGAAAAATTCAAATCTACAGTCGATGATTTAATACCATTCGGTGGTGGGTTGAGTGAAGAATTGCAATTATACAATATACCAAAACGAACAATCTCTTTAATGTGGAATCAACGTTCAGTAGATACATTTTTAGGATTACCATTTAATATTGCTTCATACGCATTATTACTTGAAATAATTGCTAAGGAAGTGAACATGTTACCTGATGAACTTATTGGTAATTTAGGAGATACTCATCTCTATATCAACCATATTGAGCAAGCAAAAGAACAAATTGGAAGAACTCCATTTGAATTACCTACTGTTCAAATTACCGAGCGTAATTGGTACATGCACGAGGCAGTTAAAGAACATTTGGGAGAAAAAACATTTGAACAAAAAATAATGAGTTATAGACCGGATTGTTTTGTACTAATTGATTATCAATCACATCCGTCAATTAAAGCTCCCTTAAGTAATTAACGACCTTGTCCTCTATAATTTTTTTCGGATTTGTCATTCTTATTTCTTGATTTATAGGCCTTTCCACCTTTTCTTTTACCAAAAGAAACCTTTCTTGACTCACCCTTAGTTGATTTTCCTTTCGCCATAAAAATATTTTATATAAATAAGTATATCTTAAATTATTTTCTTATATTTGACTTTTAAATGTTTAATTATATGGAGATTATATTATCTCAAAGGTTTAATTATTCAATAATAGAGTCATATAAAGATCATTCACTATTATCTGACAGAGAAAAGCCGACCCCTTTTCAGGTGGACGAGAGTACTATAGTCATCCCAGCTACAATGGAAAAGCTTTTGGCATACTACAAAGACAATAACCAGGATGTTTTTTCAATAAAAAAATTACCCGTTTTAAACTATCATTTACCCCCAAGTAATAAAAAACACATTTATTATTTTAGCGGAGAAAAATTAAATAGATCGGAAAATGATAGTGTAAATTTTGTAAATGAAAACACATTTAACCACGAAATTTATACGACCGATGATGATTTAATTAAAAAACATTACGGTAGACCCTTTAGTTCTATTACAACAATATTAATCGAAAGGTCAATTGTTAAAAGGGGTGATAAGGTCACATTAAAACTATATAAAAATATAAAATCAAGAAAGTTTAATTGTAAACATTTTAGAAAAATGTTTTCAGTTATATCTTTAACTATAAACACAAACACGGGAAATTTTACAATAGGTAATATCACTAAAAACGGCAAAATTACGAAAAAATCTTTCAGAGTAAATAACTTTAGTAAGTTAGGAACAGACTTTTTTAATAAAATTTTACACCCGAACATAATAAAAACAAAAATCAACGAAAGTGTTTTTGATGAATATATAAAAATTTTAAATAATACAGAATTAATTAATTCAGTGTTAGAATTATTTGAATCACAAAAAAAATTAGTGTCAAACAGTAAAAATTATTCAACGGAATTGTTTAGAGAATTTTTACGATATTTTATTCAAAAGAAAAAAATTAAAATACCTAACGGAGATTGGATTTTTTGGATTAACAATTTTTATCCTACTGAAAAGTTTCTGAAAAAAAATGATAGAAAACTTCTATCTTCAATTTTAGATATGTTTGAAATAAAATCAAAGATTACCATAAAAATATTGCATGAAAATCCTAATATAGATCTGTTTGGACTTTATATTATATGTAATCTTTTTGGTAAAAATTACACAAATTACATTGGGAATATTGATAAAAAAATATTAGAAAATTCAACAAGACTTGATAAAGAACCTACAAATACAAAAACATTTATTATTAATTTTCAATATTCAAAATATAAGTTATCAGAGATTGAGAAAGATAATCTTTTGAAAATTATAAATTCAACTGGTATAGGTGAAAAAACTTTTATAACAACCGATTTAGTAAATACAATAAATGATCACTTTAATATGTTAAATAAGATAAGAGAATATGATACTAGTGTTTACATGAGAGCTAAAAATTCTGTGGAATTTCATGAGGAGCATAGAGAGCTTTCTAAGTTAGTATCTGCTATAATAAAGGGTTGGGTTGTAACATATGAATACCATCAAAAGACCTTAGATGATATTGAAAAAACTATTGAGAGTCACTATTTTTCTTATGAAACTGAAGAAAGGTCTAAGATGGTATTGATATATCCACATATATTAAAAAGAGAGGAGGAGTACAACGAAGAAGGTTTATTCATGCATCATTGTGTGGCATCTTATACTGACAAAGACAAATCAATTATTGTATCATTAAGAACCGAAGATCAATTAGATAGAGTTACATGTGAGTTTGATATTCAAACTGGTGAGTGTCTTCAATCGAGACATTTTTGTAACGGAAAACCACCTGAAAAATTTGATCAGGCAATTTTTGTGTTAAAACAAAGAATAAAAAGAAATGCAAATTGGGGGACGTTAATTTGGAAAGAAAAGAAAAAAGTTCCAGTTATAATAAACGGAAAAGAAGTTAGTCCTCAAACAAATCTTCCTTTACCTGACGAGATTCTATTTTAACTTCACAAATAGAAACCATCTATATATATTTTATGGATGGATCTTATATTTTTTCATTATCAAATAAAAAAGGATAGAAAAAGTCCTGCAGAATCTATTTGTAATTTAGAATTATATAAAAATGAAATTACAATAGAGTTTAAATCAAGTTTCAATTTAAATTATAATCGTTATGGAAAAAAGAAACACGTAGTATTTGAACACGGCTTTATTTTATGTTTAAACAGCGGAGATATTACCACAAGTTATAGAATCATAAACGACAATTTAACAGATGACAAAATGTTTAAAAATTGTTACATTCGAAAGAAAAACAATTTTAAAAACCTTTTTGAATTAACTGAAAGTGGTTTTATAAGAGGAGAAAAAAGGTTAAAATTTTGGGGAGTCAAGTATGATAGACAAACTAAACAAATGATAACATTATTAAAAAATATATTATATAAAAATTTTAATAATAATTTCAATATTGAAAAAGATTGGGACAATAAATTTGTTATAAATCCATTGTTTGATTTACTCGTTGACTATCATTTAGATAAGAAATCAATTAAAGGACATGATAATGTTTACTTTGATATTCAAAATGATTATCCTAAAAAAAGATACTTGGGAAAAAATGATAATAAATTTCTACCTGCGGTTCTTGATTCATATGGAATCAAATCAAAATATTTAATATCTGAGTTAAATAAACAAATTGGAAAACACATTAATATATCCACATTAAACTATTTCTGCAAACTTTTTGGTGAAAATTTTGTAGACTACATCAGACAAATACCATGGTCAAATCATTGTTATGACTTACCACCCACAAAAAAAACCCACGAATTAAAAAATGAAGCTGAAAAAAAATGTTTAGTTGATATTTTTAATAAATGGGAAAAAGAAACATTAAAATCTGATTCTTTAATATACAATCTACATAAATTATTTTCGTTAAGAAAACTAATAGAAGAAAAAGGAGTGAAATTAAAATTTAAAGCTAAAAATGATCATGAATTTGAATCTATTATGGACATTTGGTCAAGTATTAAATTACATTTTGCTAGAGGATTCAAAGTAAAATATGATTTTAGTAATGAATTTATTAATGAGATAGAAGAAAAAATCAAAGTGGATGATGAAATATACAATCCAAAAATTTTAATTTCTGAAGAGGATTTTAGGGTGGAAGGGTTTTTAATGAAAAACTGTATGTCAAAACAATTTCCTCACGGTGCTTTGTATATTTACATATCTTTGTCAAACAATAATAGAAGAATTAATTTACAATATAGAAAAGGTAATCTTGTTCAATCATTTGGAAAAGCTAATACTCCAGTAAATGAATATTTTTTTGATGCAATCGAAGTTCTCAATAATAGAATGAAAAAATACAAAGACATGGAATGGAAAAAAGAAAAATATGATTTCTTAATGAATTGAAAATTAATTAGTTATAAAAATATTAGTAAAATGCTTTTGTATTTTCGAAAAAATATGATAAATTTATTATCAATATTCTGTATATGATAGTCAATAAAAGACCACATTTGTTCAAAATGGTTGATATTTTATATGATCATCATTATGAAATAGCTACATCATTATATCCAAAAGGAACCCCAACAATGATTGACAGGACAATAAATAAAATAGCGTGTCTTGCGTCAATAGAACATTGTGATAGACAGATTGTTAGTTTAAAAGAAAATAAAAAGAAAACCCAATTTAATGCTGATAGATTTTCAGATGATTTAGTATATTGGATTGCGGTAAAAGAAATTTTGAAAAATAAAATGATAAATTAAAAATTATGCAACCAAAAGAAAGTAAATCAAAAAGTCACTTTCGCATATCTCTTGTTAAAAGTGGATTTAGGTTTGGTGCTTGTTACGGGTTGTTTGTGAGTGATCTTTACACAGCAGCTACATTTTTAGCACTTGCAGAAATATTAGGAATTGCCGAAGAAATATTTTAAAACTAAACAATATGAAAACATTTAAAGATTTATCGTTTGAAGAATTTAAAAATGAAGTTATTGGTGGCAAAAAAACCCGTATTAATTTTGAAAATGGGTGGGGTGCATCTGTTGTTAGTCATAATTCTTCATATGGTGGTGCCGAAGGACTATATGAACTTGCAGTATTATTTGAAAATGAGATACATTATGACAACCCTGTAGCCGGTGGAGACGTAAAAGGTTACTTAACAGAGGAGGATGTCACCAATTTATTAACTCAAATACAAAATCTTTGAAAAAGATATTAGAAATATTACAAGACACAAGGTTTTATTTTGTTACAATTTCATTAACATGTTTAGTGTTAATTGTCAAGTACAACAATCTAAAAGAAAATCATTTAGAAATTATAGAGGAGAATCTAGAGTCGAAAGGCACTGTTGATAGTTTACAAAGTGAAATGTTTGTAAAAGAAATTGAATTGGGTTCTTATCAAGTTATGTGGGAAATATTGGAAGAAGTTAATAGACCCCTAGCAGATTCAATTAACAACCAAGTTGAATAAAATGAATAACGATTATATAATTGGGTCAAAATATCTTACAATAAAAACTAGTACGATAGTAAAACTATCAGAAACGTTTGTTGTTGAAACTTTAGAAGGACCGGTATCATTAGATGTTGAAATAGTTGCAGATCTTCGTGAGGTGCCTGAAAGATACCATGAAGTTTTTTTAAATGTTTTGACGTCAAAATATACCAATAGGGTTTCATTTGGTGATAATCCATTCTCTGAATGTAAACCAATCGTGAAAAGAAAATGGTGGCAGTTTTGGAAATCAAAATATTTTATGAAAAATCTTTAATTATGATATACATTGGGATAGGATTTATTGTAACTGCAATTTGGATTGCATTTGAAATCTGGAGAGCCCCTATAATGGAGGAAACAGATTCCGGAAAACTAATAACGAAGAGACCAACAAAAAAAATATCAGATTTATTCAAAAAGAAACAAAAATCTGGAACATTTTCTTATTTAGAGAAATACAAACGAGGTAAAAGTAAATATTAAAACATGCCAAAAGCAATTTTAGAATTAAATTTAAATATTTATAATCATGATAGAATTTTTTAAGAAGAATCAAAAAAACGTAACAATGGGAGCGGCGATTGCTTTGTTACTCGTTTGTTATTTTCAACAGAAAGAATTGTCTAAACTTAGAAAAGAGACACAAACATTCCGAGAAATAAAAACGAATCAAAAAACTATTGATTCGTTGTTGAATCAAACTGAGGTAAAATGATCACAGTTTCCGATACCGCTAAAAAACACATATTTGATATAATGAAAGAAGAAAATCTACCAACAGACAACTTTAAACTTAGAGTAGGAGTTAAAGGTGGTGGATGTAGTGGTTTATCATATGTAATGGATTTTGACGACCAAATTACTGAAAATGATGAAATAGTGGATTTAGGAGATTTGAAAGTTATAATTGATAAAAAATCTGTTTTATATCTTTTTGGGACAGAACTTCAATATTCAAGTGGTTTAAATGGTAAGGGATTTCAATGGGTAAACCCAAATGCATCTCGAACTTGTGGTTGTGGTGAGAGTTTTGCATTATAACTGATATTTATATAAAAACAAAACTATGTGGATAATCGTATTAGAAAACACTCAAAAATCAGCAGAAGGAACCGAACACTTAAAGGGTGATAAAGAGGCTTGTGTATCTTGGTTAGAAACAAATCAAGTATTTTACTCTGAAGAATCTCCTAATCCTGTAAACGGTGAAACATCAGGAAGTAAATATGTTCTTTTAGATTTAGAAGAAGAAATTGAAACTGTTGTTGAGGAAGAAAGTCCTTCAACATAACCAGCTGAATAAAATTTCTTTTTTTAAAAAATATTTAATATCTTTTAAGAAATTAAAAGATATTTTTATGCCTATATTTTCCACAAACGATTTAGAAATTTGTCCATCGGAGTATATAAATTCATGTGATCAAAAAGAAATTAATCAAATATTAGATCATTTGATTATGGTTGGATATATCAAGGAAGAACAAATTACATCCAAGACATATGGTGTCAGAAGACCAAATATTATGGATGAGGAATTTTGGAATAATCTTGAATATTTGAAAAGGTGCAGAGATTTACTATCTGTTGAAGATGAACAATATATAAAAAACTTAGTAAAAAAATACGAAGGCATAAGACGTTGATTATCAATAAAATAAAAATTTTTTTGTATATCCATTTTTATTTTTAAATTTGTTCAAATATATCAATTATCACATGAAGATATCAAATGACTACGTAAAAGGTGAAGTAAAAGAAATTTTACCCAAAATATTTGCTGTTTCTGTGAAAGACAAATATCAAAGAGCAATGTTGTTTTGTAGATATCAAGAATTCTATGAATCATCGTACGATGAAATTAGAGGAAAAGAATTTTCATGGGAAAGGTTTATGTATATTTATAAAACAAAAAATAAACAAGATATTTTCACATACCCTAAAGATTGGAGTGGTTTCAATATACCATCTAAAATAGTGGAAAAAGGTTTATCAACATTTTCATACAGAACTTGGGGACCATATGACAAAATAATGAGTGATATCTATTCTTACTGTGAAAACTATCCTTTAAAATTTCAGAAGTTTAGAAGTAAATGGTATTTAATTGGTGCTGATAACTTTAAATCCAATACAATGGATCATGAAATTGCACATGGTCTATTTTATACAAACTCAAAATATAAAAAAAATTCTTTGATTTTAATTAATGAAATGAAATCGGCTGATTACAAAAAAATAAAAAAGGTTTTGATTGGTATGGGATATATGGATGATAAAAATATTATTAATGATGAAATACAAGCATACATGTCAACTGGACTACTAAAAAGTTTTAGTGACAATCAAATAAAAAAATATCAAAAAGGATTTATAGATAATTTTAAAAATTTTAAAAAATGAAAACTAACTCGTATTCAAAAATTTATTCTATATGGAAACAATAATTTTAATTTTATCATTTTGTTTTGGTTGTTCATTAGGGGTTGTTTTATGTCTTAAACTTTACAATGAGACAAAAAATAATATTTATTGATATTGACGGACCATTAGCATGGGGAACATTCGGTGATGGTAGGGTTACTCTTAATGAGACTAATAAAACTTTCACAATACCATACCCTTGGGTAGAAGAAGATTGTCAAGCACTTCAAAAGATTTGTGATGAAACAAACGCAAGTTTGGTAGTGAGTTCAGATTGGAGAAAACATTTTAGTTTTATTCAACTAAAAAGTATATTTCAATACTATGGTATCACCACACCAATTGTGGATATAACAACACATCAGAACCTTTGGAATAAATTAAGTAGACCTTCAGTTGAATGGGAAAGAGCTGCTGAAATAGTAAAGTGGGTTAAAGATAACAAAATATCTAATTGGATTTCTATTGATGATATGAAATTAGACCAACAATATAAATGGATGAAACCAAGAGTACTAATGTGGAGACACGTTCAGGTAAATGGTGATTATGGATATGGTGGTAAATTAAGATATAAAATAGAAGAATGTATTAATAAATTAAACCGTTAATTATGAGTTATTTAATCACAATTTTAATTACTTTAGTCGTCGTAATTCCAATTTCTTGGTTATGGGTTAAAGGTATTGATACTATGAAAAAAAAATATCCAAATTACAAAGGTAAAGATTTTTTGAATTGGGATAATAAAAATGACGAGTGGGACAAAACCCGAAATACGGGTGGTAGAGATGATTGGGATAAAATTTCTCATACAGAAGGAGATTTTTGAAATATTTATTATTGACACTTCATACTTCCTTCAAAGGATTATACTAATTCCGGTAACCCAGGAGGAACAGAAGTCGGGTTGGTAAACCCAAATAGGGTGGAGATTGTCCCCGATAGTGTCATAAATGGTTATCATATAATACCATGTGGGTGAAACGCTGATGGTTTGAAGTTGATAACTTAAGATAATATATAAGAAGGATTACTATGCAATATTTATTATAGTATGAAAAAAAATATAATTGAAGATTTAGAAAGGATCCATTCTATAACATATGGAGAAAGAACTTTAAAAGAACAAAAGTTTTTCGATAAAATATTAAGGACATTAGGAATTAAGAAAAAAGAAGATAAGAAAGTAGATGACCCTAAAAAAGCTGATTTTGTGGGTGAAGATGTTAAACAGTTTTTTGATACTTTAGAAAAAATTGATAATGATATTAAACAACAATCTTCGGGAAATTACGAATACCAAAAAGAAGTTGAAACAATTCAAATTGGTCTAACACTACTCGGATATAGTTTACCTAAACATGGTGTAGATGGAAAGTTTGGTCCAGAAACTGCTTCTGCAGTTCAAAAATTTAAAAAAGATAATGATTTGGAAGAGAAAGAACCAATATCAGAAGTTTCTTTTGCGGATTTAATGAACGAAATTACACTAATTCAATTAGATGATACTAATTATTCCAATGTTAAATTTGATAATGATGAAACCAAATATGACGAAGTCAACAAGTCATTGTTAGATGATCTACAAAAAGCTGCGTCAGCCGCTAACGTAGTTGTGACAATTACGACTGCAAAATCAGGTCATGGTTATCATACAAAATCAGGTCGTAGGAGTAGACATATGACAAATACTGCCGTTGATATAGCAATATTAGACGGTGAAAGTGCTAAAGGTGCTACTAATTCTTCAAATGGTAACCCAACATTTAGAGATAAAGGAAACTTGGTAAAAGATGCGTTGTTAAAATTAGGATATACTTGGAATACAGAAAGTGGAAACGATAAAGCAGTTCTGTGGCAAACTAATACGGGAGGAAATCATTACAATCACCTTCATGTTTCAAACAATTCAGGTGCGTCACCTGATGAACTAGATTCAATGGTAGGATATTCGACAACGGGTTTAGGTTCGGTAATGACAGTCAGAGATATTGAAGTTTTAATTACAAAATTAAAAGCAAAGGGTGTAAAATCTGAAGATCTTAAAAAACTAATTGATACTGTTGTAACCGGAGGAAGTGCACAGTTCACCGATATAGATTTAACAACAGAGGAAGGAACAAAAAAATACACTGAAATTTGTCAGAAGTTTATATCAACCAGAAGTAGTAATTTATTAAATATTACGGGTGATATGTTAACTAAAGGTGCGGTTAGTGCATTTCAAAGACACGGAAGATATGTACCACCAGAATTGGCACTTGCACAATTAACAGCTGAGGGTGGTTTTTCAAAAGATCCTAATGCAAGACCGATAAGAACAAAAAACCCATTTAATGTTGGAAATACAGATAGTGGTAAAAACTGGTTCGCCAATTCGGTACAAAGTGGTATTGACAGATATTACGATTTAATTGCAAAAAATTACTTAGGTAAGGGTAAAACGGCCGCAGACCTTGTTCAGAATTTTGTTAATAAGAACGACAACAGATACGCTTCAAGTGAGACTTACGAAAGAGATGTTAACACCATTGCGCTTCAGGCTAACAGGTTGGCTCAGTCTGTTATGATGGCTGAAGACGCAACTCTCATGAACATGCCTTCAAATATATCTCCTTTTAAGTAAATTTTCTGACGTTTTGTTGTATTTTTAAAATTTAATTTTTTTTTATAAAAATATTATTTAACTTTCAATTTAAACTACTATTATGGCACAACATCACGTTCAATTAAAAATTAACAATGAAGGATTGGTAACATCTGTGGAAGACCTAAACCAAAATGAAATTTATGAAACTTGTGTTTTGTGTGGTAAATTAACTGACGTTTTAATTAACACCCACATAGATTATAGGTATGGATATGTAGAGGGTTCGGGACAAGCATGTAGAAATTGTTATAATAAAACATACAATGTACAAAATGATTATGTGAAAACCATAATGAAAAATAGAACAACACTAATTACCATTTCCGCTGAAGACATTTTAAATACTCCTAACGATTTTGATTTGGGTGCAAAAGTCAGATCTATCTATTGGTCACAGAATAATCAAAATACATCTAATATTAATTATGATTATCTTGATGGAACAGACGACTTGTAATTATAAAAATAGAGACACACCCTATTGGTTCTAAACTTAAGTATCAAAGTATTTATATGAATAAGTGTACATATGAAAAAATATACAAAAGAAAAACTATTATTTCTCATTAAAGAAAGTCTAAATCAAGATTTACCTGAGATGGCACAACCTGAAAGTGCGATTTATAGACCTATAAGTCTATATGAAAATAAAATTCACGTAGGTTGGAAAAAAGAATTGACAGTATCCGGTAATAGACAAAAATTTAAAGAAGGTGTTGTTCATGTCGGATGGTTATTGGGTGATAAAAATCCAATTTTATTTAACCCTGATAAAGATGTTTTTGAATTTTATGAAGAACATAAGGATATCATATTGAAATTGTATAATGAATATGGTAAAGAAAATACAAAATGGGTTCAAGAATCAAATCCAAAATATCAACCATTTAGAGGAAAAAATAAAAGTCCAGAATTCAAATCATTTCCCGATGACGAGGGTGGAAATGAGGATGATATAAAATATGGATATGTTTCGACTGGAGAATCATTACCGTTGAATGAAAAAATTAATAGAGTATTGGTAGACGTTTTATATGACGAATTTGAAAATGAAACCGAACAAGGTAGACAATTCCAAGAGATATTAAGTAGAAGAAGTATACCAACAATTCACCCAAGATTTAGAGAATTTGTTGATGAGGATTTACAAAAAAAGAACAATAACCAAAGTGTTAATTTTAGTTGTTTAGCTTACAACTCATATAATTCAAAAGAAGACTTTTTGGAATTAGTGTTTGCTAGAATTACTGGTGAATTTGAAAGTGAAGAACAAAAAGAAAAAATGAAAACTCATGCTTTAGCTAGACAATTCAATAGAAACTATAGAAATTGGGAGGAAGACAGAAAAAATGAAAGAAGGTATAGAGGTAAAACCAATATATATAAATTGGATAGATTAGGATATGAAAGTTTGAATTTGGATGTATCGTTAAGAATGACTTTTAAGGTGTCTGGTATTAATTCAGGAAATAATTTTAAATGGAAAATTTCAATGTCAAATAAATTCGGCCAAAAATTACCAACAGAAGCATTCGTAAAAGAAAAATTCAAAGAGGTAACATATAGAGTAAGTTTTAATCCTGGTAGTGTTTTAGATGAGAAAGAAATATCGTCAGAGGTAAATGTAGATATTAGTAATGAGAGTTTTGATGATAATCGTTTCATTTTAGATATTAAATCAAAGAATCCCGTTTACGATGGTTTGATAAGAGCAATTGACGAATTCAAAACAAGAGTGGCATCAATTAAACCAAAAGAAGCACTAAAATTGGCATCTATTGAGGAAAGAGACGTTAAAAGATCAGATTTAGATTTTAAATGATGGAGAGACCATCAAGTTAGTAAAGAGTTTTCTCAAAAAGTAAAAAGAAAATAATCTCTTAATCCTCACAATTTTTTTGTGAGGATTTTTTTTTACCAAAAATTTATATTATATTTTTTTATGAATAAATTTATAAACTTTCTCAAGTTGATCGAAGAATACAGATTGAAATGTATGGAATGGTCAGGTTGGGGTAAAATCTAATGATATGAATGTTAAAAAAGCATTAAAGAAGAAAAACAAATTAGTCGGTATGATGGCCGAAGAATTTTTCAAAGCATCACAATATAATGTTGTTGATGAAGGTAATCCTCGTCCATACTCGGCAGTGGAGTCTATTAAAAAATGGATGGAATTGTCAAATGAATTGATTTTATTAAAAACAAAAATTCATGAAGCAAATAGCCCAATATATTATAAGATTTTTGAATTGTCTGAATTAAAAAGCCAAGTAAAACTATTGAAAGGTTTGAACTGTGTATCAGGTAAAGTAAGTAGTGGAAAATGGGGTGATGGTGAACTAGTTGTTAAACATGCCGAACTAAATATCATTGAAAGAGATGGTATGATTAAGACAATTGAATCAAAAATTGAATATTTGCAAGAAGAATTAGACCAATGGAATCATAATACATTGATCAATTAAAATGTTGGTTGGGGGAAGAGTTGTAGTAATTTAAATCCTTTTAGACGGCTACAAGCCATTGCTACAATCTATTGTTGAGAAGTTGTCTGATGATTAGATTTAGAACAAAGTATTCAAAAAGTCAAAAGTCAAAACGATCAAAATTTACTCATCAAACTTTAACACTCACTTTAGGTTTATTTTACTTGACTCCGAACCCAATCATTTAGAGAATTTTTGGACTAATGTTTCGATTAAGCTCAAGCATTTATTACTTGTTTGAATTTTTTTTATTAAAACATCCCTTTACCTATATTTAATCCTTTATTAAAAACTTTATGCTGACGATTTACAATATTCTCACCTTTGCAAAATGGAAATTAATTCAACGACACATAGCATAATCATAGGAGCAGCTCAAAATATGGAGCAACTAAAAGACAACTCAATTGAACTTGTTGTAACATCACCACCTTACCCAATGATTGAAATGTGGGACGAAATTATGGCAAAGCAAAATACAGAAGTTCAAACTGCAATATACAAAAATGACGGAGCAAAAGCATTTGAGCTTATGCATTTGGAACTGGATAAGGTTTGGGCAGAAGTTAAAAGGGTTTTAATTCCAGGCGGATTTGCCTGCATTAATATTGGTGACTCAACAAGAACAATAAATGGGGAGTTTGCAATCTATCCAAATCATTCAAGGATTACATCAGCATTTCAAAAATTAGGTTTTACCAACTTGCCAAACATACTTTGGAGAAAACAGACAAACGCACCAAACAAGTTTATGGGTTCGGGAATGTTGCCTTCAGGTGCTTATGTTACATTAGAACACGAGTGGATATTGATTTTCAGAAAAGGTGGCAAACGACAATTTAAAACTGAAAGTGAAAAACTAAGAAGAAAAGAAAGCTCATTCTTTTGGGAAGAAAGAAATGTTTGGTTTTCTGATCTGTGGCATTTAAAAGGAACAAAACAAAAAATTGACAACTCCGAAACAAGAAAACGAAGTGCAGCTTATCCTTTTGACTTACCCTACAGACTTATAAATATGTATTCGCTTCAGGGTGATACAGTTTTAGACCCGTTTTTAGGAACAGGAACAACATCATTGGCCGCAATTTCCTCAAACAGAAATAGCATAGGTTATGAAATTGACCCAATATTTTTAAATATAATAACTGAGAATATAGAATCAACGTCTGTTACATTTTACAACTCGATTATTCAAAACCGAATTAACCAGCATATCAACTTTGTAGGGGAAAGAAACGCAGACATTAAAAAATCAGAGATTAGGTATTATAATGAAAATTTGAAACTTCCTGTTATGACCAATCAGGAAACAGATATAAAATTTCTATTTGTGAATAGTGTTAATAGAGATAGGCAAGGTACTATTGTAGCAACTTATTCTGAAGTAAAACCAAGTGTAGAAAGGAAACCTTAATTTGTTAAGATAAGGAAAAAACAAGAAAATAATATGGTGAAATTGATTTGGAATATATTTAATGTCTAAAATCAATAAAGTCTATATTTATATAAAAAGATTGTGGATATGAGAGAGTTTACAAAAGAACAAATATTAAAAAACCTTACAGAAAATGAGGGTGTCGATGATTTTGATAACAAAATAAAACCTGAGGAAAACCCTGAAGCTGACATTAAACCCGAATTCGATCCTGGAGGTAATTTCACCTTAGGTGAGGATCCACAAGGTAATCAATATATCATTAAGAATGCCTTCAGTGGGACCCCTGAATTTACACCTGTAAAAGGATAATAATTTTATACACATAATCGGGGTAAAAAAAAAACAACTCTAATTTTTGAGTTGTTTTTTTTATGAGTAAATTCGTTTTAAACTACCATTTAATAACTTATAAAAATTAAAAAATGTTAAAATTTAAAAATGTTCTTTCGTGTTTTGACGGTGCAAGTTGTGCTCAAATGGCTCTAAAAAGAGCGGGTATAGAATTTCAAAATTATTATGCGAGTGAAATCAATACAGAAGCCGTTAAAGTTTCAAACAAAAATTTTCCAAACACAATTCATTTAGGTGACATCACTAAAATCAATTTCAAAAAACTACCAAAAATTGGAATAGTATTTGCTGGAAGTCCTTGTCAGAATTTATGTGGATCTGGTCTTCGGAATGGTATGAGAACTACTGATGGTAAACCTGTTCATAGTTATAAAACATATATGAAATATAAAAAACAGGATAAAAAATTTACAGAGTCTTGTTTGTTTTGGGAATTTATAAGAGCGATAAAAGAAACGGTTGCAGAGTATTTCTTTTTTGAAAACACTAATATGAGTGGATTCTATTTAAACCTGATAACAAAAGAACTTGGCGTTTCACCGATATTAATAAACTCTTCATTAGTTTCTGCACAAAATAGAGAAAGACAATATTGGACAAACCTTAAGGGTTTTAAAATGCCAAAAGACAAAGGAATCACATTTGATCAGATTGTTCCTAATGGTGTTAGTTCGGGTAAAAGAGGTCGAAAAAAACCTGGCGAAACAAAATACATTACAAAGTATACAACAAGGAAAGATGGGAAAGCTAATTGTATTGTTTGTAAACCACATAACACTAATTTAGTTGAGGTTAATGGTAAGGTAAGGTTAATGTCAATTGAAGAGGGTTTGAAATTACAAACATGGCCAAAAAATTATTTTGATATTGATGGACTATCTAATACAGCCAAGTACGAAATTTTAGGTAATGGTTGGACAACAGAACTGGTAACACACTTTCTCAAATGTGCAAAAACTTCATAAAAAGTATGAGTTACATTATAGGAAGTAAATGTGTGAGTTGTGTTGATGGTTCATGTTTAAAGGTTTGTCCTGTAGATTGTATTCACGGACCCTTTGATCCGAATGGTAATGGTTCTGAATTATCATCACTGGAAAAAGATTCATTAACCGATAAACAATTATACATAAATCCAGATGTTTGTATAGATTGTGGAGCATGTTTACCTGAATGTCCAGTTGATGCAATTCATGCTAATGAAGAAACCGCCACGGCTTTTGGTGAAATTGAATATGTTCATAAAAACTATAATTTTTTTAATTTAATTTACAAATCTAGAAATTTTTAAAAATGTCACGAACTAAACAACTTAAAGAGTTACCTGAAAATAACATCAATCTGTATAATTTATTTTCATTTTTTTCACCTGAGAAAAAAAGTAAGTATACTGAACTTCTTTTAAGATTGATGAAAAATACACCAAATCTAAATGATGTTTGTGGTGAAGTCAAATCAACATTAAAAAAAGAATTTAATTTTGTTGATTCGGATTTCGAAAACATCCATACAATGGAAATTTTATTTTTTTATAAAATTTTAGAATCATTATTTGAGTTTAGTGATCTTAGATCCTATCAAAAATTTTGTCAATTTAATGAAAAGGGATTAATAAAGCAAAACGATTTGAGTAAATACAAATCTTTACAAGAAATTTTAAATCAAGTGAGTGTTACCGAATTAATTGCCGAGACAAAAATTTTAGAAAAACAAATAAAGATTGTATATGAAGACGAAACTTGGATTTTGATTAGACCACTAACATTTGTTTCTTCAAAAAAATACGGATCAAACACGAAATGGTGCACAACTACAGAAAATAATCCTGAATATTTTTATAAATACACTAAGAAGGGAATTTTAATTTATTGTATAAATAAAAAAACCGGATATAAAGTCGCAAGTTTTTGTTCTTTAGATGTTAATGATCCCGAATTTTCTTTTTGGGATCAAAAAGACAATAAAATAGATTCTTTGATAACGGAATTAACAGATGAATTAAGAGGTGTTATTCTTAAAGAGTGCACAAGTAAGGATAAAAAAACTAACTTTTTCTTGTTACCCGAAACAGAAAGAATAAAAGAAGAAGAGTTGATTAAAAGAAATGTTCGTATCGCGGAAGAAAATGTAGTCACAGTTTGGCCCTCAACAAATGTTACGGTATCAAGATAGTTAAAAAATATTCCACCTCGTAAATAAAATAAAAATCTAAAACCTATGCCTATCAGTCCTTACGTTTTTCCTGGTATTAAAGAACAATACCGAACATCTTGTAGTAGGAAATATTTGAAGAGCGTGATTTCACCCGAAGATGTTTTAAAGATTATTTCTGAAAATTGCAATGTTAATATAGAAGATGTCCTTTCTAAGACTAGAAAGAAAGATATGGTTGAGGCTAGACATATATTTTGTGCAATTATGAGAAATCATTTTGGTCATTCGTATACCACGATAGGTCAATTTATTGGACACAGAGATCACACAACTGTAATTCATTCAATCAAAGTATTCAACAACAGATGTTTTTGTGAAGAGGGATATAAAGAGTTGATTACCAACATTTTATATCAAATAGACACAAATATAAAGTAAAATATCATAAAAAATTTTTTGATATTCTTATTTATACCTATATTTGTAATATGAGAACATTAATTATACATCCTGAAGATCCGAGCACAAGTTTCTTGGACATTGTTTATTCTCTAATCCCTGATAAAACAGTTATCACTGGTGGTGTTAGCAAAAGTGATGTTAGAAAACTTATTAAGGAACATGACAGAGTTATGATGATGGGACATGGTAATCCTAGTGGATTGTTTAGTGTTGGTAAGTTTACTGATACAAGTGTTTTTATAATAGATAAGACAATGGTTAAGGAACTAAGTAGAAAGAAAAATAACGTTTTTATTTGGTGTAATGCTGATAGATTTGTTGAACAATTTGAACTTAATGGTTTTTATAGTGGTATGTTTATCAGTGAGGTCGGTGAGGCATATTATTGTGGTTTATTAGGAACCAAACAAGATATTGTTGATGAATCTAATTATGGTTTTTGTTCTATTTTATCTGAACACATAAATGAAGATACAAAGACAATTTATAAAAATGTCAGATCTCAATACAAACTTATTGCGAACGAAAATCCTGTTGCATTTTATAACTACAACAGATTGTATTGTTCCATATGAAAAGAATAAAAAATGTTTACATTAAGCAAGCGGTAGAAATGTCAGAAGAAGAAAAAAAATATATGATATTGAAATCCTCAATTGTTCAAAGTTTAATTTGTGATTGTGAATTAGGAAAAGTTGTTAGGGAAATGATGAATGAGAAAATAAAAAAATGTGATGAATATATTAATCACATGAAATCTTTAGAAAACAAGTAATATGAAAATAACAGTAACATTTGATGAAAAAATAAAATGAGTTTATGAAATTATTTGTTTTTGGGGATAGTTTTAGTGCAACATTCACAACATATGAAAATCATGATGGTGGTGAAAGTCAATATACAAAATATAAAAAATGGAGAGGTGGTAATTTTCCACCGATATGGCCGGAATTACTTTCAGAAAAATTAGGGTGTCAATTAAAAAATTTCAGTGAAGGTGGGTCGTGTAACTATAAAATATTTAATAAGATCTGTGATAATTGTAGGGATTTCGAAAATGGTGATATTGTAATTGTTGGTTGGACTTTTGTTACAAGATTTAGATTATCTAATAACAATAGTTTTGTTTCAATATCTTATTCAGATGTTGATGGACAAGAATACTGGGGTGGACATGAAGTGATAAAAAATATTGCATTAAATAGAATGGAGTATTCCTATGTTAAAGAAATCTATAGTTTCGAGAACATTGTAGATGAACTTTGTAAAGTTAAAGGTGTGAATGTGTTTTATTGGTCAGCTGATGATTTAATAATCAATTCTGAACCATATGAATTTAGAAATAAAAACAAATACATGATACCAGAATGTGATAGAGGTATGTTAAGATACTTGGAAATAAGATATGGTGCACAGAGAATATCTAAAGAAACTAGAATGGAAATTCATGATATGCATTTTGGTCAAGTTGGACATGAAGTCATGGCAGATAGATTTCATAAATCAATGTTAACAAGAAATGTAATTAATTACAACACAAAATTAATATAATTATGGAACATCATTTTAAATCTTCATTTACAAGAGGTGGTAATATTCTTACACCTGTGAAAATTACAATAACGGATAAACATGTAATTTGGAAAAAAAACAGAGGGTTGGATTGGTTATATTTAGCAAAAGATTCTGTAAGAATTAGTAAGAGAGCAGTGACGGGAGTAACATTGATAGATAATATTATCGGAATGACCGTATTAATTGAAACAAATGGTTCACCAGCAATTATTGCTGAAAATTTTACGCTTTCAGATGCGGAGCAGATTCAAGATCTTTTAACATGAAAAATTTTAAAATTTTTAAGGGTTATTATGATTTGACACCTGAACCTGAAATTATATCTCAAAACGAATATAATCGTAGAAGAGATTTGATGGCAGAAGAACAATATAGAACGAAATATTATGAACAAATGAGAATATTAGACGATCTTCTCGAGGAAAATAGATTTTATACTCGAAAAAGATTAAAATTTAATCCGCAATTTTGTACCAATATAAAAATATTTTTATATTCAATTTTATCCTCATGGAAAAAAATTAAAATTATTTTGTTTTTAATTACAATCACATCTTGTAATCCACAAATGCATATCATCGGTGTGGGTATGAGACATCATAATTTATCTCAAAACAAAAAACAACCAAATAAACAAAGGAAACCTGTAAGAATTAATAATAGAATTCCATTTTTTATTTTTCAAAGTTTATAATATGACACCAAGACAGTACAACGAAATGATGAGACAAGCGGAAGTTATCGAGCAAGATAAAGAAAACAAAATGTTTCGTGATTTATGGGATCAATTTACCAAAGAGAACCCAAACCACACTATTGAACAATATTCTGCATTTCAATGGTTATTCGGTGTTTTGGTTAGAGATAAAAAAAAAATTAGTAAAGACGTTTATGAAAAATAAACGGATCTATATGGTTCATGGTAACAGATATAGAACGTAAAAATAAACACTCGAAAATTAATTTAATCGTACATAATTCCGAAGGATACTTAGAATAATGGTATTTATAAAAGATGAATTTTGATCTTTTATTAGAGGAACTATTGAATGAACTATCAGGGGAAGAAATATATAAAAAATTCTACTCTAAGATTCCATATGAACAATTTTTAGAAATAGTATCTGCAGACCCACAATCTTCTGTTGAGGGTGGTAAAATTCAAAGAATGGGGAAATATGCAAAACTCCTCATAACACTTTTCCAAAAGGGTACATTACAGTTTGAAGACTTAGATAAAGCCAAAGAATACCTTGAATATGTGTATCAACATAAGATACCGGTTGATTTGGGTAAGATTAAACAACTCGGGGACTTATATAATATCGTTAAAGACTATATTGCTAAGGATACAAAGAGTTTAGATGAGATATTGAAGGTTTTATCCGAAGACGAATTTAAAGTCCTTCACGACGGGGAAACGTGGTTTATTTTCCAACCTTTAACAGAGAAGGCTGCATGTTATTTAGGGGTTAGTACAGAATGGTGTACAACTTGGGGTCCCTACTCCCTAAATAAAAAACACAAGGATAGAAGTAATCAATTTACAAATTATTCCTCAAAAGGTCCGTTATTCATAATGGTTAACAAAAATAATTTTGGTGACAAATACCAATTTCATTTTGAAACAAATCAATTTATGGATAAAGATGATAGGAGAATTAATACTTCTAATTTCTTTTCCGATAAAAATAAGTTAGAAGTTTTACATTATTTTTTTCCATCTCTTGTTAGAAAAGTAGACGAAAAACAAATGCGTTTGGAATTAAATAAAATAGATATTCTACCTGAAGAATTAGGTTTAACTATTTTTGAAAAATCAATAAAGAAGATAAATAACCCATTGACAAAGGCGATATTGGATAAAGATGTTGATACTGTTGTTGATTTAATGCAAGGTGCTGTTGATGTGGATATTAATGATGCCAGAATAGAAATTATAGTTAGTGATTTACAATCCGATGTTCAACAACTCGAACAAAACATTGGTTGGTACGAATACGAGGCATCCAATGGTTGGGAGTTTATCTATGATGATATGAGAGACAGAGGTATGGATGATGAATATGAGAAAGAAAAGTTGGAAGAATTTTTAAAACCATATTATGAACAAAATGTAGATGATTTTAGAGATGCATTTAGTGTTAGAAATTTTGATGAATTTTTGAAATTATTTTTTGATAACTATATAAGTGAAGAAGATATTAAAGACGGATTTTGGTCTGATATTGCTAATTTATCACACGAAAGTTATGAAAGTTTAAATGATGTACAGGTTAAGACCATAGAAAAAGATATACAATTTTTTAGTAATAGAAGTAATCATACTATTAGTCTCAGTACTGTTAAGTTTTTACAATTTATTCTAAAGAAAAATATCACAGATATACCTTATAGGGATTTCTTAAATGAAGTTCTTGACGATTATGTTAATTATTGTGGTCACGGTGGTGAATTTGAAAGAATATATGATTATAATTTACAATACCCAAAGTATGGGGATAACAACTACTTAACAAAAGCAACAGACAAATACTTTAATAATATTTTAGAAAATAAAAAAAATAATATTGATTGTATTGAGCTTAGAAGAAAATTAAATGGTATTGTTGAAAAGTATTTTAAGAATTCAACAAGATACGAAAACGAACATATTATTGTTAGATTAAAATCAATGGGAATTGATTGTGCAAATGGTATGGTTAAAATAGAATATCAAAACAAAGATACTGGTGAACGTTTTGGTGGTTGGGGTGAGAAAGACGGTGTAAAGATTGATAATCTTGTTTCTTTATTAACTAACTATAAATTGTT